>MDSW01127685.1_pt1 | contig 26956 bp, 25 predicted proteins | sample 811171 | NCBI WGS metagenome assembly MDSW01 (sample SAMN05326641, study PRJNA326480) | marine metagenome | isolation source: seawater | place: Atlantic Ocean: North West | collected 2012 | reverse complement strand
TGGATTGCCGCAAAACAGCGCTTGTCCCTCCGGGGTGGGCCGCAAATCGCGCTTAGCGGCGTTGCGAGTCTTGATCGTGGCGGGCCACGATGCGGCGACTCGCGCCTTGCAGGACACGATTTGCGGTCTCCAACGCGGCGCTCGGATGAAACCTCAATAGGCCCTAGCCCTGGCGATTGCGCCGACCGCTGCGCAGCGAGGCCTCGGTCAGGTCGATATCGGCCAGAACGCGACGCATAGTGATGTCGTTGATTTCGCCCTCGTAGCGCAGCCGATAGAGCGCATCGCGCTCGGCAGACAGCGCCGCCAGGCGCAGTTCTCGCTCCATGGTGAAGCCGCGACGCGCGCGCTGCTTGTCTTCGGCGTCGGAGTCGGGATCCAGCCACGGCTGGTACGTCGCCATGATGCGCCCGGCTACCTCGGAATATAGCGAGGCTTCGTCTTCGTCGTCGGCGTTCTCTCGGCGCTGCTCGCGCATGTCGTCGAGCCGGCGAATCGCGGCACGCGCCGCGTCGGCGCGAGCGTGGCGCTCCTCGATCGCACGCGGGTCGTCCTCGGGCAGCTCTAGCCCGCGCAGGAGTACGGGCAGTAGGAACGTGGCCAGCAGCAACGAGGCCAGAATGACGCAGACCGCGATATAGATGAGCAGCCCACGGCCCGGAAACGCCTGGCCGGTGCTGTCGGCCACGGGCAAAGACAAGACCGCAGCCAGTGTGATGGCGCCGCGCACGCCGGCCACGGTGGTCGAGGCCACGACGCGGGTCGAGGCGCGCCGGACCTGTTCACCGCGCTTGCGCGCACGCCAGACCACGAGCTTGAGCAAGCCCGTAATCCAGATATAGCGGATGGCCAGGAGCAGCGCGAAAAGCGCTAGCGGGTAGGCCACGATCTGAACCTGGGACAGGCCCATCGACAGCCGGGCGTTGTCGGCCAACGACAGGATCGCTGGGATCTGCTGGCCCAGCAGCACGAAGATCAAGCCGTTGAACACGAACTCGATCATCGGCCACATGCCGCGGGATTGCAGCCGCGTATTCAACTCGCCCTTGAGCGTATCCAGGCTGTTGAGCGTCATGCCGGCGGCCACCGCGGCCAGAATCCCGGATACGCCCAGATATTCGGCCAGCTGGTAAGCCGCGAACGGCAACAACACCAACAGGGTGACGTGGCTGGCTGGATCATCCCCGTGCCACTGGGTCATGAGCTGGCGGACCTGGGCGAACAGCCAGGCGATGGCGACGCCGATGGCCAGTCCGCCGCCACCGATGAGCAAGAAACTCACGCCGGCCTCGCCGACCGAAAACGTACCGGTCAAGGCCGCAGCTATAGCGAAACGCAGGGCGACCAGGCCCGAGGCGTCGTTCATCAGTGCTTCGCCCTGCAGGATATGCAGCAGCCGTGGCGGAATCGACCCACCGCCGGTGATCGCGGATACCGCGACCGCATCGGTCGGCGACAGCACCGCGCCGAGGGCGAAACCGGCGGCCAACGGAATGGCCGGAATCAACCAGTGGACGAAAAAACCGACACAGGCCACGGTTACCAAAACCAGACCTAAAGCCAGCGCGGTAATGGGCAGCGCCAGGCGACGAAACTCGCGGCGCGGCATACGCCAGCCGTCGATGAACAACAACGGCGGCACGAACAGGACGAAAAACAGTTCCGGGTCGAGGGTGACGTGTACCCCGAAACTCGGCACGGCCAGGGCTGCCCCGAAGACGATCTGCACCAGCGGGCGCGGTAGATGAAACGGCAGCACGCCGATCAGAACGCCCGACATCGCGACGGCGAACAATAGAATCAGGCTCGTCAGGACGATCGTCATGCCTTCATATCAGCCGTGTGGAAAACGCGAATAGGGCCGGCAAGAGCCTAACGCAACCTAGGGGCTGTTGCCGTTTCGTACGAGTCCGCGCCAAGCGCTGTTTTGCGGCAAGACGAGGCGTAGCTCTCGCCGCGCAGTGATTCTGCGCAAGCGGGCTAGAACGCTGGATTGCCGCAAAACAGCGCTTGTCCCGAAGGGTTGGGCCCAAAATTGGGCCATGCGGCGTTGCTCACCTTGATCGTGGCTCGCCACGACCGGCGGCTCGCGCCTTGCCTGGCGCAATTTTGGGCGCCAACGCGGCGCTCGTACGAAACGGCAACAGCCCCTGGCCCGCGACGCTGGGCAGCCGGCGCTGACTTGCGCCATCATGCACGCCGTATTCAAGCGCGACGGTAGAGCCGATGAGCCAGTTGTACGAATGGGCCGCCATGACCGGGCCGGAACTCGCCCGGCTGGCCGCCGATGATCCGGTCGCCGTGCTACCGATGGCTGCCATCGAGCAGCACGGGCCCCATCTGCCGCTGGATACCGACGTGCGCATCGGCTCGGGCCTTATCGAAGCCGCAGGCCAGGCTTACGACGCGAATGGCCAGGCGCGCGCGCCTATTGTGGTGCTGCCCACGGTAGCCGTGGGGGCAAGCTTGGAGCATACGAGTTTTGCGGGCACTTTGAGCCTGTCGGCGGAGCAGGCGATCGCTCAGGTCGTTGCCTGCGGTGAAGGCTTGGCGCGGGCCGGGATTCGCCGGCTGGTCATCTTCAACAGCCACGGCGGCAACAAGGCGGTCATTGATCTGGCCGCGCTGCGCCTGCGAGCCGATCACGATCTGCTGGTGATCAAGGCCAGCTATTTCCGGTTCGCGCCGCCTGCCGACACCCTGGCCGCCGACGAGCTCGCCCACGGACTGCACGGCGGGGCGCTGGAAACTGCCATGATGCTGCACCTGGCGCCGGCGACGGTCCGCGTCCGGCATCTGCGCGACTTCGAAAGCCTGGGAGCCGCGCGCGCGGCCGCCGGGGCGACGGTCGGCCCGGAAGGCGATGCCGGTTTTGCCTGGTTCGCTGAGGATCTGAATCCGTCGGGTGTAACGGGTGACGCCGCCAGTGCGACCGCCGCACAGGGGGCGCGTCTAATCGAAGCGTTCGGCGCGCGACTGGCCACCATTTGGGCCGAGGCGGCCGCTTTCGATCTGTCCAGTCTAGGCGGGCGCGCTCTCTGAGCGCGTTCGCCCGATGAACGTTAACGTGTACAGGCGGCCACCCGCAGACAAGGCCGATTTTCGGGTTAAACAGATGAGGATGTCGTGGCTGGTCCGGCGGCGGCAACGTTGACTCGCCCCGATCGAGCGGGTGGCCAGTCGGCGCCATATGTCGATTATCCGGGCTTATTTCGTCACAGACAGATCGTCAGGCTCGGCCAGGATCGCATCCAGCCAGTGGCCGGCGCGCGTGGCCTTGGTGGCCAGATAACGACGGTTCTGTTCGGTCAACCGGCCGAACACGCTGCTGCGCCCGGCGACGTCGATGGGCGTCTGGTTCATGGCATCGAGCTTGGCCGGGTTGTTGGTCAACAGATCGATATGCTCGACCGCCAGCTGGGTCAGCATCTCGCGGGCAACGGTATAGTCGCGTTCGTCCTTGCCAAAGCCCAGCACCTGGTCGGCGTCGACCGTATCCAAGCCCTCGTCCTGCATCTGATACGCACGCATCTTGTTGGCCAGGCCGATGCCGCGGCCTTCCTGGGCCAGATAGAGCAACACACCACCACCGCGTTCGGCGATCGCCGTCACGCTGGCTCGAAGCTGGGGTCCGCAGTCACAGCGCAGAGAGCCGAACAGATCGCCGGTCAGGCAGGCCGAATGGAGCCGCACCGGGACCGGATCGGCCCAATCAGCGTCGTCGCCGATCAGGATAGCGATATGTTCGCGCAGGCCGTCCGGCTCGCGAAAGACCACGAAGCGCGAGCGCGGCGCGGCCTCTAGCGGCACCTCGGCCTCGCTCACGCGGCGCAGTAGCGACGGCAGGCCGTCGTAGTGCAGGGCCACGTCGTTGGCCGTAACGGCCAGGATATCGTTGACCTGAACCCGGTGCGCAAGCTCCTCGGCCATCGCCGGCGAGGGCGCAGCCACCACCGCCGCGGGCACCAGCAGGCTACGACGCATCAGATGCAGGCCGGCTTCGTCGCCGGCGGCCAGCGGCTCCAGCCCGCGCGACGCGTCCAGGCGGGCCTGCGGGGCGCAGGCCAATTCGATGATCGACTCGCGTGTATCGCGGGCCGGATCCAGAGCGAGGGCGGCCGACGAACTCGATATCTCGCAGCCCAGGCGTGCCAGGCGATGATCGGTGAGGATCAGGCGCGGTGCCTCGGCGGCGCCGTCGAAGAGTTTGACGAGTAGCGTGCTGTCCAGGCCTTCGACTGGGGCGATCAACCGATCGCCTTCATCGGATTCGATGAGCACCGGCACACCGCGGCGCAGATCGAAAATGGCACGCTCGACATGATGCATGTAACAGTCCTTGCTCGGTCCGCGCGGTTCAATGCAAAGAAAAATCAGACGGCCATCGGGCCGGCGTCATGAGCGCGGTAGAATCGCACTATGATGCCATTAATCGACGCAGCCTACGCCTGGCAGCTCGTTCGCGATGCGCGCGATGCACCGTCCGGCGAGGTTTTTACGCCTGTTTCCGGCCTCTCCATTGCCTCAGACGGTACATGGCAGGCCGCAGCCCTGTGCGTGACCGACGATGCGGCTGCCTTGCTCAATACGCTACTGCCCGTCGCGCGCGGCGGGCCGTCCTATGTCGTGGCCCAGCTGGGTCAGTCGTTGGACGGGCGGATCGCGACGGCCAGCGGCCATTCGTACTATGTGACCGGCGAGGCCAGCCGGGTTCATCTGCACCGCCTGCGCGCGTTGGTCGATGCGGTGCTGATCGGCGTGGGCACGCTCGAAGCCGATGACCCGCAGCTGACGGTACGCCACGTTTCGGGCGCACACCCCGTGCGTGTGGTGCTGGAGCCCAACGCGCGGGCCAGCGCCAGCCGACGGCTGTTCTGCGACGACGGGCCACCAACCTGGCACCTGATCGGCGCCGACCAAACAGCGCTCCCCGGTGTGCGTACGCAGTATCTGACGCGCAGCGACGACGGGCGTATCGATCCGGCGAGCGTGCTGGCGGCGCTGGCCGAGCATGGCATGGGCCGGGTGCTGATCGAGGGCGGCGGGCAGACCATATCCGGATTTATCGCTGCAAACTGCGTTGACCGGCTGCATACAGTCGTCGCTCCCCTGCTGATCGGCTCGGGCCGGCCCGGCCTGTCGCTGCCCGAGATCGAGACCCTACACCAGGCGCGCCGGCCGGTCTGCCGGGATTACCCGATGGGTGATGATCGGCTCTATGACCTGGACCTAACCACCGAAATCGCGCCCGGGTAGGCCCAGCACATCGACATGGCCGACGCGTATCACGGTCCGGCCGGCGGCGACGTCTGCACTGCGACGTGTCGCCCAGGCCGTGAACCGCTCGGCGTGCTCCGGCAGTGCCGCGCCCGCGGCCCGGGCCCAGCCGGTCAGCAGGGCATGAGCCAACGCGGCGCGCTGCGGCCCCAGATGCCAGACCGCCGGCTGGGCGGTCACTGCGTAGCCGTGCCGGGCCAGCTCATTGATCAATGCGGCGGGTGCTGCCGTGCCGAGCGCCATGCCCAGGCCCTTGTCGCGGCGCTGATCTCGGGCCAGCGCGGCCAGCAGGGCTGCATCATCAGCCTCGGTCTGGCCGTCGAAGCGAATATGTCCGTCGACGCTCAACGTCATCAACACTGCCGAACGCTGGGTGGCGGCTTGTGCGCACAGGCGTGTCAGCCACGCCTGCGAGACCAGATCGAGCAGCGCTGAGGCCGTGATCAGATCCCCCCCGGCGATCGCCGCGGGCAGTTCGTGCGCCAGATCTCGTGCTTCGGTGGCCACTGTCTGATTGATGGCCTGGCCGGAGCGCGAGGCGACGCGCGCCAGCAGCTTCTCGTCGTGGTCGACGAGCCGCCAGCGCGTATCGGGTCCCAGATATGGGGCCAGATAGCGCAAGTTGGAGCCTGAGCCCGTGCCCAGATCCACCACGGTAGGTAACGCGTAGCGGGCCAGCCAACGCGCGGCCTGCTCGGCCAGGCCATGGGCGCGGCTGGCGTGATCGACCGGTTCGCGAAGCGTGAGCCAGTCGTCGTCGAACAGCGAACCGTCGGCAGGCGGGCTCATGCGTGAATCTCGGGATTATCGGCGAGCGCGGCGGCGAACAGCTGGCCGGCCCGCGGCCAGTCGGCCAGCGACGCGGCAGCTCGTCTTGCGCCGGCCACGAGCCCGGCATAGACCGCCGGCTCTTTAAGGCACTGCTCGAGTGCCGCGGCCAGCGCAGACGGCTCGCCGGGAGCCACCGCCAGCCCGGCCTCGGCGGGCAGCGTATCGGCCAGAGCGCCGCCGGTTGTGGTGACCACGGGCAAACAGTGGCTCACGGCCTCGGTAACGACCATGCCATAGCCCTCATAGTGCGAGGGCAGAACGAACAGGTCGGCCTCGGCATAGGCGCGCGTCAGGGCCTCAGGCGGCTGCGCACCGTGGAGTCGGATGCGGCCCGTGAGCCCGGCGGCGGCGATGGCCCGCTCGATCGCTTCGGTATGGGCCGGGTCGCGGCGCGTGTCGCCGATGCAGTCACAGACCCAATCGGTATCGGCCAGCTCGGCCAAGGCGGTGACGAGGTCGGCGTGGCCCTTGCGCGGGATCAATGTGGCGATACACAGCAGCCGCCTGGGCGGAGCGCTGCGTGGGCGTATGTCCTGCGCCGGGGCGGCCACGCCCGGCTCGACGATCGAAAGGCGTGTCGCCGGCACGGCGTAGCGCTCGCGCAGGCGGCGCGCAGTGAACGCGCTGGTCACGATGACGTGATCGACACCGGCCAGCGCGTGGCGTTCGCTGTCGTACAGATGTCTCGCGCTGGCCTCGTCCAGGCCGGCCTCATCGGCCAGTGGATGATGGACCAGCGCGGTGACGCGACGCCCGCCGCGATGTGCGCTCACGGTCTCGCCGAGCGTGCCGAGCGCCAGCCCGTCGATGACCACATGCACGTCGTCGGGCAGGCTAGCTAGCGTATCGGCCATGGCATCCGCGGCCGTAGCATCGGCCTCGGGGAAACGCCCGGCCAAGCCAACGATGTCTATCGAATGACCGGCCTCTTTCAAAGCGTCTGCGATACGCTGGTCATAGATATAGCCCCCGGTGAACTGGTTCGGATCACCCGCGACGATCAATACGATCGGGCTCACAGATCGGCCTCATAGCCGGCCCAGGCGATATGCGACTCGGCCAGGCGCACGCCCAGGCGCGACAGGCCGTGGGCGCCGGCGCCCAGCTCGCCGGCTTGGATCGCACGCTTCATGTCGTCGAAGACCACGCGCGCCATGAACTCGGTCGTGGTGTTGTGTCCGGCCAGGGCCTCGTGCTCGTCGAGGTTGCTCAGGCTATAGCGCCCGGTGATCTGGCCGAGCACGCCGGCCGCCGCACCGATATCCACGACCAGATCATCGTCATCCAGTTCGGGCCGGTAGAACGTCACATCCACGATATACGTGGCGCCATGGAGCTTCTGCGCGGGGCCGAATGTGGGGCTAGCAAAGCTGTGGGCGATCATCATGTGATCGCGAACGGTCAGGTTATACATCGCCGATCTCCGGATAGATAATGCGTTGACACAGGCTGCGATCCCCGGGGCGGGCCAGACGCGCCATGACGTCCGGCAGGGTGTCGAAAGCGGCGTCGGTGTCTTCAAACAGGGCGTCCAGTCGGGCATCGCCACACATTGAGACAGCAAGTGCCAGGCGTCGGGCGTGCGACCAGCGTGCGGCGCGTGCGGGGGCAACGGTGCCGACCTGGGTCGCTCGTAGCGTCAAGCGTTTGGCATGGAAAGCACCGCCCAGCGTCGCCGGCGTGGCTTGATCGCCGTACCAGCTCATCTCGATGATCGTGGCCTCAGTGCCGGCCAGGCCGAGTGCCGTGTTCAGCCCGTCAGCGCTGGCGCTGGCATGAAAGACCAGGTCGCGCTCACCGCTAGCGGCGTGTGGTTCGGAGAAATCGACGCCGAGCGCGCGGGCGAGAGCGGCCCGGCCGGTATCGATATCGATCAGCTCGACGTGGACGCCGGGTATATCACCGGCCAGAAGCGCGACTAGCGCACCGAGCACGCCGGCGCCGACAATGCTAATTCGGTCACCGACCCTGGGGCCGGCATCCCACAAGGCGTTGACGGCAGTCTCCATATTGGCCGCCAGCACTGCCCGCTCGCTCGGCACGTGATCGGGCAGAGCCACCACGGCATCGATCGGCACGTCATAACGCGTCTGATGACCGAACAGACAGAACACCACCCGGTTGATCCATTCGGTGGGCCCATCCTCGACCACGCCGACGTTGGCATAGCCGTGGCGCACGGCGTCCGGCAGCCGGCCGGCCTGGAAGGGGGCGGCCATGCGAGCGTACTCGCTTTCGGGCACGCCACCGGCATAGACTAGGGTCTCGGTACCCTTCGAAATCGCGCTGAATCGTGTGCGAACACGCAGGTGATCAGCCGCCAGTGGACCCAGCGTATCCCCACGGATGAAAGCGCGATGGGGCGGCGCCAGCCAGAGCGCTCGCGTCGACGGGTCAGACATAATGGATGGAAACAGGGCTGCAAGGCCTTCACCTTAAAAGGTCGTTACTACAAACACTAGACCGATCATTTGAGTGCAGGATGCAGCTATGTGGATAGCCGTGTATCTTGAGCTTTCGTTGATGTGGGGAAGCGCGCAATGGCGCGCGCAAGGGATAGAACGTGAAAGACAAACTGTTCGATCGCTTCGTTAAGCGAGGCACGCTGGTGGTATCGATCGGCGATCGCGAGCAGAGCCGCTATGGCTCGGGTGAACCGATTGCGCACGTCCATCTAAAGCACCGCCGGGTGGTGGCTCGTCTGCTGGCTGACCCGGAGATGGCGTTCGGCGAGGCCTACGTTGATGGTGACTGGTGGCCCGGTGACGGCGGGCTGGCCAAGGTGTTCGAGCTGTACTTCGCCAACGCCGAACACATGGGAAGCAGTCGATTTACGACACTGGCTCGACGCGCGCTGCGCGGCGTGCTGGAGGTCAACGGCCGCCTGCGCAGCGTACGTAACGTGACCCATCACTACGATATCGACAACGACCTGTTTCAGCGTTTTCTAGATCCTGAAATGCAGTATTCCTGCGCGTACTGGTCGAAATCGGATATGACGCTCGACGAAGCGCAGTTGGCTAAGCTCGAGCATATCGCCCGCAAGCTTTATTTGTCGCCCGGTCAACGCGTGTTGGATATAGGCTGCGGCTGGGGCGGTATGGCCTTGTATCTGGCGCGCTATTACGACGTCGAAGTGGTCGGCCTGACCTTATCTGACGATCAATATCAGCATGCGATCAAACGGGCCGAAGCGCTCGGGTTGTCACATCGCGTGCAGTTCTTGAAACAGGATTATCGCGACCACCGGGATCAATACGATGCGATCGTCTCGGTGGGCATGTTCGAGCACGTCGGCCGGCCGCAGTACCAGACGTTTTTCGACCAGGTTGCGCGGTTGTTGAAGCCCGACGGTCGCAGCCTGATCCACACCATTGGGCGCAACGGCGAGCCGCCGCGCGACAGCCGCACGTGGATTCAGAAACATATTTTCCCGGGCGGCTATATTCCCTCGTTGTCTGAAATCGCCCCTCGAGTTGAGCAGGCCGGTCTGGTGCTGGCCGATTTAGAAGTCTGGCGACGGCATTACGCCGAAACGCTCAAAGCGTGGAATACGCGTTTCCAGGCCCAGCGAGACCAGTTCGCGACGCGTCTCGGCGAGCGCTTCTGTCGAATGTGGGAGTTCTATCTGTTGGGTTGTGAAGCGGTGTTTCGCTACGGCGACTTGATCGTCTTCCACGTGCAGGTCAGCCATAGCAACGAGGCCGTACCGATCACGCGTGACTATCTCTATGAGGACCGTGAGCCACCCACGTCACGGGCGGATGAGGCACGCACGCTGGACTCAGTAGGCTAGCCGCGCAGCCACCAGCTAGCGCCGGGATGCCAACCGTTCTTAAAGCAGCCCCCGCCGGGGCCGGATACGCGCCCCGGCCACGAACAGCACCGAACAGAGCAAGACGCCGTAAACGTTGATGCCCAGCGTTTCGGCGTATGGCCCCACGCCGATACCGACAAACGACGGAATCGTGGGCAGGTGCAAGATGTCTTCAAGCGCCAGCAGCACGCCGATGATCACGCCCGGCCAGAGCGCCAGATGGAACGACAACCGGCCGGCGCGCTTGATCCAGCCCAGCAGAAAGATTGGCGCCAGGCCCATGATGGCGGTGCCGCTGATGGTCGTGGCCGCGATCACGGCCGGGCCCACGCCGTCGATATAGATGGATAGCAGTGGCAGGTTGCCCAGTATGGCGATCGCCCACATCGCTCGGCGCCCGGTCGCCTGCTGATAGACGGTGGGCGGGCCGTCGGCATGTGGCCAGTCGCGTGCCCCGAATTTGGCGGTGGCCGTCATGACCGAGTCGAGCGTAGAGCCTGCGGCGGCCAGCATCACGGCGTTGAATAACAGCGTCATACCCAGCCCGACTGCCAGCGGCACCGCGACAGCCACCGACGGTGACGGCGCAATGTCGTGGGCCAGAGCGTATAACCCAGCGCTGGAGAACCCCACGATCAGCGCGCCGCCGAGTAGGGCGGCCAGAACAAAGCTCGCCACCATTTTGCCCGGCGCGTTAACGAAGGCACGATCCGTCATCACCGGATCGTGAAACCCGTAGGACAGCGTCTGTACCAGCGCCAGGCCCAGAAACGTCAGCCCGCCGGCCTGCATGGCCGGCGTGACATCACCTGAGGCGACGCTGGGTATGCCAAGCCGGAGCACGTCGGGCGCCAACAGCCCGAGCGTGACCACCAGCAGAAACAGCAGCAGGATCATCTGCAGGCCGTCAGTCACGATTGAGCTGCGCAGGCCGCCTTTCAGGCTGTAATACAGCGTGAACAGGGTGAGCCCCGCAGCAGCGATCCAATAACCGCTGCTGCCTTCGGCGCCGAAGTAAAGTGCCGCAATTTTTGTGTTGGACCAGACTTCATTGATCAGGCGGATCGCGATGACCAGCAAAAACAGCCGAGCGGCGCGCGTGCCGTACTTGGTTTTCAAAAAACCGGCCAGCGACGTGAACCCGCCGCGCGTGCGCATGACATAAACAGCAACCGCCACCACCACAAATGCGAGCCAATAGGCCGCATAGCCAATGCCGCCGATCCAGCCGAAATCCGCGGCGAGGTTCATGGCGTTGTTGACGCTCTTGGCCATGACCCAGGAGATCGCCGCCGATGCACCAAGAAGGATAATGCCCGGTGTGGCGCCGTCGTGGCCGCGCCCGCCGAAAAAGCCGGTGGGCCCGGCGCGCCTCGGCGTCGATAGCAGCACGGCCAGGCCGTAGCCGCCAAGAATCAGCCAGGGTGCGACCAGCAGCGTCGCCGCCGTCCAACTCATAGGCGGCCTTGCTCGGTGATGTGGTACCAGCCGGCCTCATCGGTCTGGCCGAGCTGCGTGAGCAGTCGGGTCAGGCGCTCGTCGGCGCCGGCACGTGCACGCAGACGAACGTCGAGCGTGTAGCGCGACTGGTCGGTCAGATCTACGTTACCGGTCAGAGCCAGCGGTCCCTGGCTGTCGACAAGTGCCGCGCGTAGGGCATCGTTGTCGGTCCGGCTGAGGTCGGCCTGAAACTGGCCCAGCTCGATCGCCGGTTTCATCAATTCATAGCGCACGCCGCTCACGTTGACGCGCCCGACAAGCCCGCGCACCTGCATGTCCCCGTCGAGATCGAGCGCGTCGAGCGACACACCCACACGACCGGCGGCCGGCACGAACGTATAACCGGCCATTTGCGCCAGCCAGCCGATCGAAGCGTCGCCGGTCAGCGCGCGGATATAGGTATTGCCAAGCAGCGTATAGCCCAGCGTAGCGGTCACGCCGGACAGGTCGGTATCGGCTGATACGTCGGCCGTAATACGGGCCAGCAGCAACGCAGCCGGATGAATATCCCATGCCACATTGTCGACGCCACCGGCCGGCAGGGCCACGTAGGCCGCCTTGCCGCTAAGCAGCGTGCCGGTGACGCCGTCAAAGCGCAGCTCGCTATCGTCGGCCACCCAGCCGGTCACCAGCGAGGCCGGCAGATAAATGATGAGCCCGATGACGAAAAAAAGACCGCCGATCAGGCCGTAGCGGAGCAGGGGGCGATTCATGCAGCACCCCGCAGCAGCGTCAGGCGGGCATCAACCTCACCGGCTGTCTTGCTGTCGCGAGAGACGGTCGCCTCACTCACGGTGATGCCGTATTTGGACTGCAGCGTGTCGAGCCAGTACATCATTTGATCGAACCCGACGTTTTCCAGGCTGACGGTGGCCTTGTCATCGTTCTGGGGCTGTATCTGTGTGACGGCGCCGCCAAGCTGGTTGGCACGGCTGGTGGTATCCACGATCGACAACAGTGATTCGTCGCCTCCAGCCGGCTGTCGATCCGCGCCGGCCGCCCGCAGCGCCTGGGCCTCGTTACGCACACCCAGCATCCAGCGGGCCTCGTTGGCCTCGGAGACCACGCGTGAGCGAGCATCGGCCAGGGCCGCGTTCAGCGGCGACCAAATCAGCATGTAGAACAGAGCGACGCTGACGAACACGCCGGCCACCAGCACCATGACCCGCTCTCGCGGGGCGAGACCTTCGAACCATTGTTGTAGCTGATTCATGAAGGCTGCCCCTGGCTGACCGAGGCCCGGATCTGTACGCCATCGGCGTTGGCATCTGCGCTCTGGACCGATAACTCCAGGCCGGGGCGATTGGCAAAGCCGGCGCGTAGCGTCTCAACGGACTGCACGTTCTTACCGCGAATCGACAGATCGAGCGTGGCGTTTCGATACTGCATGCCCTGAACCTCAAGGCTGTCGTCGCCTCCGGCGACGTCAGCCGTGGCCGCGAGGACCGGAAACAATCCCGTGCTGCCCGAGTAGCCGCGCAGGCTGGCGATGCCCTGTTCGGCCTGAACGCGCAGGTCGTTGATGGTGTTTACATCGGGAAAAGCATCTCGAAACGCGGTCTGTGTCTGGGCCTCAAGCGCGGCGATGCGCTGGTTGAGCTGCCAAGTCTCTACGCCGTGGGCGACCAGCGTGATGACCAGCCAGCTCGCAGCCAGCCCTGCGGTCAACATATAAGGCCGCCATCTCGACTCCGCGGCGTTGTTGGGCGCGAACTCGCCCTGACGTAGATTGATGCCCGGCTTGCCGAGCTCGGCGTTGTCGATCAGCAGCCCGATGAGCGCATCGCTGCTGGCGTGGGTCTGTGGGCGGATATCCGGCGCTGGCTCGAACAGCGACTCGCCGCTCACGGTCTGGATGGCGTCTTGCGACGTGCCGTGTAGATCGATGACCTCGGGTGCAGTATAGGCCTCCGCAAGAATCGGCAAGAGATCCGGACTGCAGGCGAAGCCCTGTTGCGCCTGGCGGCGCACGAGCAGCCGGTCGTCGATACGGGCCATCTGCCAGCCGCCGGACTCCGGCATCGGCAGGGCCAGGCAATCCGGCACCACGCGCACGACATGCACCCCGGCGGCCTCAAAGGCATCACACCAGGCGCGCATCTGCAGCTCGTCGACCACGGCTACCGGGGTCTCGTCGCTGCCCTGGGGCGTGTCGAGTGCAAAATGCAGCTGCTCGATGCGCCCGGCCAGGCGGTCTTCGAGTGCGAAACGGGCGGCGGTCAAGCGTCGTTTAGCCTGGCGAATGGGCGGCAGGGCGACTTGTGTCAGCAGAATATCCTCGGCGGGCACCAGGACCGTGACATCGTGCTCGGCCAGGGCGGCGCCAGCCTCCGCGAGCGACGCACGGATGATGCCGTTCACCGGGTCGCGCCAGAGCGCTGTCGTGCCGTCGTAATAGAGTGTCCGCCGCTGGGCCACGCTGTCTCCCCTACGTTGTTCTGCTTGTCGTGCCGACCGTGCTTTTCGGCAGTCTAACCCAACTTCTCACTCTCTCGTGCGGTGCGCGCCCGGCCTGCCTCAATACGCATCGGTGGCATGACGCACCACGTGCACGGCGCCGTTGTCGGCCCGCTCGAGCACGGTATAGAACTGGGTTTCGCTGTCGGCCACGGTGATGCGCCCGGCCACCAGGAAATAGCGGGTCTTCACGTCCAGCGGAATGCCCTCGGGCACCTGACCGGCGCCAGCGAGCGGCCCCGCTTGGTTGAACTCACCGACGTCTTCCCAGGGCGAGCCGCTACGCTCTTCGACCAGCTGCTCGCCGCCCGAGGCCGGCATGTTCTCTGACAATGCCTGGAGTACCGGCGCTGGGGCGGTATTGACGTTGATCGTCGTGGCCTCGGGCAGAGCCGAGATATTGGGCAGCAACGCACGATAAATCGCCGGCGTCATGTCGCGCACGGCTTCGATCTCGCTGGGGCTGACCATCAACGTGTTGCCCGCGCGATAAGCCGGAGTCAGCCCCAGATAATAGTTGTCCTCGGCGCCGTAGGGCCGCGTGGGCTCGACGTCGGCATCAATCCAGTCCTTTGTGGCCTGAGCGATGCTTTGGGCAGTGACCGGGTCGGCGTCGGCGACGGTAGCGATCAGGCGGGCGAAATACGCCATCTCGGCTTCGCTGTCGCCAAGCACCAGGTTGTTGAGGTTGAAGCGGCCCTGCAAATCCACGATACGTCCGGAAATGCTACCGCCGTCGATGGGCAGATAATCGACCGGCTGGGCCCAGTATTCCTCTAGCGAATCGATTTCCGTGGCTTCGGCTTCCTTGCGTAACTGAGCGCCCAGCCAGTTTTCGATGCCGATGCCGTACCACCAATTCTGTTGCGCATTCCAGATGTTGCCCGAGCGTTGGAGCGCCAGGTTCATGCTGGCAATCATGCCGGTGGTAATAATGGCGGTGATGGCCATGATCAGCATGGCGGTGAGTAGCGCGACACCGCGTTGTTGCGTGCGCCGGTTCATGGCCGACCGCCCGGAATCATGTATAGCAGGCGCATCTGCCCCCACGCGCGCGTGTCCAGCGTGAGCTCGACCGCCTGCGGGGGCGGCTGGGCGCCGGCGCTTCCGGCACCGTCGCCGGTGCCCGAATTGTTGAGCGTCGGCGCCGCAAAGGCCTGGCCGCCGGCGGTGGCCGGCCAGCTGTCTTGCCACTGGCCGTTCTCGTCGAGATAGCGCCATTCCATTTGCGTGACGCCGTCCAGAAGCACGCGGTTGACCGGTTGACTGTCCTGGGCCTGGTCGAGCACCCGGAAATAGCTGCGGACCAGCTGACCATCGCCGTCCAGGTCGTAGTGCACGCGCTGTAGCGTGGAGCGCGGCGCGCCGAGCGGGTTCACCCAGCCGGCTCGTGTCACATAGAGCCCGATCCCGGCACTGCCGTAGATCGCGGGCTGGGTATCGCCGAACGAATCTCGAACCGGGCGCTGGACGGTCTGTTCGATATCCTGCTGAATCCGCCACAGCGCCATTTGCAGGGTTTTCGAGCGCTCCAATGCCGCGTCGATCGACTCGCGACTGGCAATGACCGAAGACAGCCCGCCGTAGGCGATCGCGGCCATCACGGCGAAGACCGCGATTGCGATCAGCAGCTCGATCAGCGTGAACCCACGCTGGTGCCGCACATGCCGCCTTGACGTCATGACCGCCCTCCGCCCAGCACGTCGGCCGTGGAGGTGTTGTCGTCGGTGTTGCCTTCGCCCGGTGTATCCGGTGCGTCCTCGGCCTCGGGGTGCTGGGTCAGAAAGCCGCTGATCAGCAGCAGCGCATCGTCCGCCGGGCTGTCGCCGTCGGGATCCACGGAAAACACCCGAATATCGACGCGGCGCACCGCGGGGTCCGGTGAGGTCTGGATATCCGCCTGCCAGTGGTAGGTGCTGCCGGCCATGTCGACATCGTCTTCCTGCGTGCCGACGTTCGGCCAGTCGTCGGCCAGCTGATAGGCCACCAGCTGGTTACGTGCGACCCACTGCGCGATCGTGCGCTCACGGATGTAGGTGGCATAGTCTGCGTTCTGCGCGCCCGCCGAGACGAAGGCCGTCAGCGCGATAGCCAAGACCGACAGGGCAATGAGCACCTCGACGAGTGTAAAGCCGCGTTGCGACCGACGGCACTCAGCCGCGGGGCATTGGCGCGTCACGTCTCTCATCGCGTACGTCGCTCCAAGCGAATATCGCCATTGGGCGCGCCGGCGATGATATAGACCTGATCCACATCGTCGGCCGAGAGCTGCAGCACGAACGGCAAGAGCTCGCCGCTGGCCAAAAACAGAGCAGCCGGCATCGCGAGATCAGCGCCCGCGTCTTCGGCCGCGTCCTGTCGCTCAGCCGCTTCTTTGGCTTCGCCCGGCGTCATCGGTACCGGGGAAGGGGGAAGGGTGAGCGTACCGGTCTGCATCATCGCTTCTCGGTCGTTGGCCCCACCGTCGGTCGACAATCGATCGAGATAGAGGTCGTCGTCGAGTCGCCGCGGACGTAGCGCATTATCCGGGCTGTCGATCACGGACCAGCCGGTGCGATCAAGTGAGACGAAGCGATACCCGTGATCGCCGACTTCCAGGCCGATGGTATGGCCGGACAGGATCGCTTCGTCGGCCGCATCCTGGGCCAGCGCCAGCAGGCGCTGGGCTTCGGTGTTCAACCGATCGCCCGGCCCGCTCGGATTCACCGAGAGCGTGGCAAACGCCAGCGTCACGCCCACGATCACCAGCACGACCAGGATCTCGATCAGCGTGAAACCGCGGGCGCCATCCCGTGCAGGGCGACAACACACGTTGGCCGGGCAACGACGGATCACGGCACCGGTCAGGCGTTATCCAACGTCCAGTTGCCGATATCCGCATCCGGGCCTTCGCCGCCGTCTTGGTTATCGCGTCCGAGCGTATAGACATCAATCGGACTGTGCTGGCCGGGGTTGCGATAGTGGTAGACGTTGCCCCAGGGATCGGTCGGCACGCGGTCGAGATACCCGCCGGATTTCCAGTTACGCGGCTCGGGTTGGCTGTTGGGTTTGTCGACAAGGGCGGCCAGACCCTGCTCGGTCGTAGGGTAGCGATAGTTATCCAGCCGGTAAAGCTTGAGCGCCGACTCGACCGCCTTGATGTCCTGACGGGCCTTGGCCTCTCGGGCCGCATCCGGCCGGTCGATGATGTTCGGCACCACGATCGCCGCCAGAATACCCAGAATGACCACCACGACCATGATTTCGATCAGGGTGAAGCCGGACTGTCCTTGACGGGCCGTGGCTTGGCGGCCGCGACGATGGGCATCGTTCATGAGATCACTCCTCGATTGACAGATATAAGGCCGAGCGCGGGTCACTGCACCAGCTGATTGAGATTGAACACCGGTAACAGAATCGCCAGTACGATCAGCAATACCACGCCGCCCATGCTCAAGATGACGGCCGGGCCCAGAACACCCATCACGCCTTCGCGAAGTGCTTCGACCTCGCGATCCTGATGATCGGCAGCCCGGCCCAGCATCATATCTAGTTCGCCGGACATTTCGCCGTTGGCGATCATGTGAAGGGTGATCGCCGGGAATAGGTTCTCTTGACCCAGCGCGCGGTGGATGGCGTCCCCTTCGCGCACACGGGTCGCCGCGCGCGATATCGCCTCGCGCATTGGCACGTTAGTCACGACCTCGGCGCCGATTCCCATGGCGTCAAGCGCCGGCACGCCGCTCTTGGTAAGAATTGCCAGCGTGCGCGTGAAGCGAGCGGTATTCACACCGCGCACGAACCGCCCGATCAAGGGCAGCCTGAGAACGGCCCGATGGAACCGGCGCTTGAAGGCCGGTTGACGCAGGCCATACATGAATCCGGTGATCGCGCCCGCCAACAGCAGCGCCAGGAGCAGGCCCCAGTCACGCAGGAAGTCGCTCATTGAGATCAGCACGACCGTTAGCGTGGGCAGATCGGCATGTACGCTGTTGAACACGTGCACCAGCTTCGGCACCACGGTCGATAGCAGGGCGACCACGATGCCGATCGAGACCACGACCAGAAACGCGGGATAAATCAGTGCTGCCAGTATTTTCTGGCGCAGCGCCTGTTGTTCCTCGACGTAGTCGGCCAGGCCGTTCAAGACCTCGTCCAAATGGCCGGATTGCTCACCGGCGGCTGCCGTAGCGCGATAGAGCTGATCGAAAGAGCCCGGAAAACCGGCCAGAGCGTCGGCGAAGGTGTTGCCCTCGACCACATCGGATCTAACGCCCACGATGATCCGCCGCACGCGATCATTGTCGGTCTGCTCCGCAACCGCTTTCAGCGCCTCCTCCATGGGCATGCCGGCATGCGCCAGCGTGGCCAGCTGACGCGTGAACAGCGCCAGCTCAACGACCTTCATCCCGCGCTGGAAGGAAAACGCAGGCTTGGCTGCCCCTGGCTTGCGCCGGTCCGAGACCTCCTTGACCTCGATGGGCGTGAGCCCGCGCTCGCGCAGTTGCGCCCGGATGGCGCGCGCGGCATCACCTTCAAGCACGCCTTTTTTCTGGCGGCCGCGGTTATCCAGTGCGGTGTACTCGAACGCTGCCATGAGCGCTAGCGCCCGGCCGGCGCGTGGTCAAGGGGGCGATTATCCTTCACGGGTCACCCGCAGCACTTCTTCTAGCGTGGTGTTTCCTGCCAGCACGTTGGCTCGGCCGTCGGCGCGGATGCTCGGCGTAGTCTTGCGGGCCTGGGCCTCGAGCGCGTGCTCGGCGGCTTGTTCGTGAATCATGTTGCGCAGCTCGTCGTCGATGACGACCAGCTCATAGATGCCCGTTCGGCCCTTGAAACCACTGTGGCCGCAGGCTTCGCAGCCGCCGGGGCGATACAGCGTGGGTGGCGCGTCGGGGTCGCGCTTGAGCAGTTCACATTCGCGGCGATCAGCCGTGTAGGGCGTCTTGCACTCGTGGCACAGGGTGCGCACCAGGCGCTGGGCCATGATGCCGATGACCGACGACGACAACAGAAACGGCTCCACCCCCATATCGCGCAGACGCGCGATCGCCCCCACTGCGGTGTTGGTGTGCAGCGTGGACAACACAAGGTGACCGGTCAGCGAGGCCTGGACCGCAATCTCTGCGGTCTCCAGGTCACGAATCTCACCGATCATGACCACGTCAGGGTCTTGGCGTAGGATCGCGCGCAGGCCGCGGGCAAAGCTCATGTCGACCTTGGTGTTGACCTGGGTCTGGCCGATGCCGTCGAGGTAGTACTCGATGGGGTCCTCGACGGTCATGATGTTGCGGGTGCGGTCGTTGATTCGGGTGATACCCGCGTAGAGCGTCGTGGTCTTGCCCGAACCGGTCGGCCCGGTCACTAGAATAATGCCGTGCGGTTTATGGACCAGCTCGTCCATGGCATCCAGCGTTTCGGTGGGCATGCCCAGATGCGGCAGGTCCAGCCGGCCGGCCTGTTTGTCGAGCAGACGCATCACCACCCGCTCACCCGTACCCGATGGAATGGTCGAGACACGCACGTCGACAGGGCGCCCGGCAATACGCACCGAAATACGCCCGTCTTGGGGGATACGTTTTTCCGCGATATCCAGCTTGGCCATGACCTTTACGCGCGAGATCAGTCTAGGGGCCAGCTGGCGCGGCGGGTTGAGCACCTCGCGCAGCACGCCGTCGACGCGAAACCGCACCGTCAGACGCGACTCGAAGGGCTCAATATGAATATCCGAGGTGTTTTCCTTGATGGCCTCGGTCAGCAGCGCATTGATGAGGCGAATGATCGGCGCGTCGTCGGACGACTCGAGCAGATCGGCCGGTTCGGACAGCGCGCGGGCAGCATCCGACAGGTCCATATCGTCGTCCATACCCTCGACGATCTGGCTCGACTCGTTGTCGCGGTTCTCGTAATCGTTCTGCAGCATCGCCTCGAAGGCAGCAGCCGATACCCGCTCGACCTTGAGGCGCCGCTTGGTATGTCGGCGCACCTCAAGCAGGGCGGTGGCATCGATGGGCTCGCGTGCGATCACGTTGACCGCATCCTCGTCCCAGTCGCCCAGCATCACCCCGTAACGCCGGGCGAAGGCAAACGACAGACGCTCGAGACGGGCAGGCGCCTCGGCCGGCTCGCCAACCGGACTGTCCAAAGGGCTCAGCGGTTGCGGGCTATCGAGCGGCGTTAAGGTGAGTTCTTCGGCAGGGTCACTCATGGCACATCGTTCCTCGCGGCGCTGGCCGGCGGTTAGAAAGAGTCTCCACGACGTTTACTGTTCTCCCGGGCCGGGCTGCCCGGCAGCGCCCGTTGGGGCTCGCCCAGATCATCGGCGCCGGTATCGTTGAAGCGGGCCGATGAATTCGTACCGCCCTTGAAGTTATTGATGTCGGGCAGCTGCGGCCGGCGTTCTTCGTTGCCCATCAGCGGCAGGCGTCGTTGGGTCTGCTGCAGCTGGAGCGAGCGCAGATATCGATACTTCTCGGCGCTGTAGGCCGCCGACTGGCCGTCGCCACGCAGAATGGTGGGCCGAATGAAGTTCAGCAGATTACGCTTGGTGCGATCGACGGCGTTATAACGAAACAGCCCGCCTAGCAGCGGAATATCGCCCAGCACCGGCACTTTGTTGCGCGTGACGTTGAGGTTGTTATCGATCAAGCCGCCCAGAACCAGGATCTGGCCGTTTTTGACTTCCACCGCAGTCTGCAGGGTCCGGCTGTTGGTGATGAGCCCCGCGTCCTGCGCCGATTGCTGGGCACTCGGCGCGATGCTGGAGACTTCTTCATCGATGGTGAGCTGGATGGTGTCGCCGGCGCTGATCTGCGGGATGAAGGCCAGCTGCAAGCCCACGTCTTCACGATCCACGGTCTGGAACGGGTTGACGCCGGTGCCGCCGCCGGAAGCCCCGGTGGTGAAACTGCCGGTGACGAACGGCACCCGCTGGCCGACGCGGATCTGGGCTTCCTCGTTGTCGCGGGTGATCAGCGACGGGGTCGAGAGAACGTTGGTGTCGACGTTGTTGGACAACGCGTTGACCAGCAGCGCGAAATTGACCTCGCCGTTGGTGCTGCCCAGGGCGACATTCAAGCCCTGCTGGATCAGGTTTAGCGGTGTGCCGTTGGCGGCCGCCTGGCCGACCGCAGTCAGCGTTTCCGAATTCAGAATACTGGCGGCAGCCGGGCCACCGTCCTTGAGCGCGGCCAGATTGATGCCGAGATTCTTGGTCTGCTGAATCCCGATTTCGGCAATGATGCCCTCGACCAGGACCTGACCACGACGAATATCAAGCTTTTCGATGATGTGCTTGATCTTGCTCATCTTGTCGGCGGGCGCGTGGATGATGAGCGCGTTGGCGCCGGATTCGGCGATCACGGCGACATCACTGTCTTCACCGCCGGAAATGCCCTGTACGCCGCCGCCGCTGTTATTGCGCTGGCGATTGATGCCGCCGCGGTTATTACCAAAACCACTGTTGTTGTTACTGCCGCCGAAACCGCCGCTGTTGTTGCTGCCAAAGCCGCCGCCGGTGCTCGATAACCCGCGATTGCGCGAATTGCCTGACGAGTAACTTTGGCCGGTGGCATAGGCCTGGAGCACCGGGGCCAGCGTTTCGGCATCGGCATAGTTGAGATAGATCACGGCGGTGTCGCCGGCTTCTTGCGACTTCGTGTCCATGCGCTTGATCACGTCGCGCAGCTTGGCCCGCTCGCGCGGGCTGCCGCTGACCAGCACGCTGTTGGTGCGATCGAGCGCGACCACGTTGGTAGCGGATTTCTGATCGCCCCCCTGCAATTTCCCAATCGCCTCGGCAACGTCGCTGGCGTTGGCGTTGGTCAGCTGAACCTGATCAACGCTGGACACGCCGTTGGCGTCTATTCGACGCACGATTTGTGTTAGCCGCGCAACGTTGGCTTCGCGATCCGAGATCACCAGCGAGTTGGACGCCGAGTAGGCCGCCAGATGCCCGTACTGTGGCACCAGCGGGCGCAGGATCGGCACCAGCTGATCGGCCGGTACGTTGTCGACGTGCAGTACCTTGGTCACCACGTTTTCATTGGTCACCGTGCCCGAGCCCCCGAACCCGCCGTCCTGCTTGGCGTTGATCTGCGGGATAATCTTGGTCACTTCGCCCGACGGGATCGCCGAAAAGCCGTGAACGTCCAGCACCGATAGAAACGTCTGGTACAGCTCGTCCGGCGTCATCGACTGGTTCGGCAGCACCGTCACGTCGCCTTTGACGCGCGGGTCGACCACGAAGTTGCGCCCGGTCACCTCGCTCACCGTGGCAATCAGCGTCGTGATGTCGGCTTCCTTGAGATTGAGCGTGAACGTGTCGCCGTCGGTGGCACTGATACCGGCCGGAGAGTCGGCCTGGGCCATGAGGGCGGGGGCATAGGCCACGCTCGCGGCCAGGGTGAGTGAGGCCCCGATAACGACGGGCCGCAGACAGGCACGCAGCCGGGGAGACGTAAAAGACGTGCTCATTGGAAGTTCACTTCAACGGTTCGAGACGCACCGTCGTTTTCGACGGTGATCGTAGCGCTGCCGGCCTTGGCGAGATTGCCGAGCATCTTCAACGATGCCGCCGGATTATTGAGCGGTTGCCCGTTGATCGCAGTCACAAGTTCCCCACTTTGTAGCCCTGCCTGTTTGAACAGCGTGTCGTCTTGACCCGGAAAAATGCGGTAGCCGGCGAGACTGCCGTCTTGGCGTGCCGGCCGCAAGCGAATGTAGCGCTGCGCATTGGCGGGATTGGCCATAATCTCTTCGCGAACCTCGGACAGCTTCGCGCCCAGATCGGCCGATACACTCTGGCTGGCTTGATCGCCGCCGTTGGCAGCCTGCGCCGTGCGAGCCGCGTTTGTCGTTGCTCGACGGTTAGCGGCTGACGCCGTACCGCGCGCCGCCGATTCCCGCCCGGCCGCCCGGGTCAGCCCGGTCATGGCCTGCGCGTTTTTTACGCTTTCTAACGTCAGCGTTTCCAGGCGTCCGCTGCGGTCGAGTATCACGCGATCCGCGTAAATGGTTTTGAGTTTGACGCCCGAAACGATCTGTTCGTCGACTTTGAACCCTTCCTGATCGCCTTTTGGCGTCTTGATGAGAGCTCGAGAGCGCTGGCCGTCGCGGTCAGCGATGATGCCCGTCAGCTCTAGATTGAGCTGGGTCTCTGGGGCGTTGAGTTCTTTCTGGCGCTCACGCTCGGCGTCCACCACGGTCTGCTGCCCGAACAAATGCGCCCCGGCGATGGCAGCAACATCGACCTGTTCACCAGGATCGGCGCGCCGGGCCGGCTCGTTTTGCGACGGCGCGATGACTTCGGCGGCCGGCTGCGGCCATATCAGCCAGAACAGCTGGGCGAGTGCCAGGCCGACGAACGCGACCAGCAGGATGTTGACGAATTCGGGCAGCCGCGCCAGCCACCGCTGGGCGTCCGATGAAAGTTCCAAGGCCATACTCCCGAGTCTACCGATCTTGTAAGTCGATGAGATGTATCCAAAAGTCCTAAGCGAAAGTCCTAGGCGCGCATCTAGCTCCAGACGGCGCACACCGGCATCCTCACCCCCGCAATACGCCAGCGTATCTATCCTGCCATGATTCGCGTGCGGGCTAGTCCAACGTCGTGTTTGCCGTTACCCGCCGGGCGCGTAGACTAGCGCTGAATATCGGCGGCGCCACCTCAACCGATGTATCTGCGTTATTTCGGATTCGAAGATTACCCGTTTGCAGTCACGCCCGACCCGGCGTTTCTGTATCTGAGCGAGAGCCATCGCGAGGCGCTTGCGCACCTGCTTTATGGCGCCGGCGAACATGGCGGATTCGTTTCGCTGATCGGCGAGGTCGGCACCGGCAAGACGACGCTGATCCGTGCGGTGGTCGACAGTGAGCTGGCTGATCTGGATATCGCGTTGTGCTGGAACCCCCAGCTCGAGGTACGGGAATTCGTGGCCACGATCTGCGACGAGCTGGGCGTTGCCGGGGCCCGTAATCCGAAGGCCAGCCTCAAGACGTTGACGGATCGTTTGAACGCGCACCTGCTGGAAGCGCATGCGGCCAATCGGCGCACGGTGCTGATCGTTGACGAGGCCCAGAATCTCTCGCGCGACGTTCTGGAGCAGTTGCGGCTGCTCACCAACCTCGAAACCCATCGGCACAAACTCTTGCGCATCATCCTGGTGGGTCAGCCGGAGCTGTCTGATCTCTTGGCGCGCCACGATCTGCGTCAGCTGGCCCAGCGCATCACAGCGCGCTTTGTACTGAAGCCGCTGGGGCTTGCCGAGACGCGTGCCTACGTCCAACACCGGCTGGAATGTGCTAACGGGCCGCAGCATCTGTTCAGTTCCGGGGCTACGATCGCGCTTCGCGCCATGACCGGTGGTGTGCCGCGTTTGATCAATATGGTCTGCGAGCGCGCCCTGATGGGCGCGTATGCCCACGGCACGTCGACGATAGGCACCTGGATGGTGTTGCGTGCGGCACTCGAATGCCTGCCGCCGCGTTACTCGCGCCTGTTCCGGCGCGGTTGGCGCCTGGCGCTGCCCACGGGCCTGTTGGCTGGCGTAGCCGCTATCGTCCTGCTGGCCTGGCTGCCGGATATTCCCTCGACCAACGCCGCCGAACAAGGCGGGGTAGGTGATGGTCAAGGCGATACCGCGCTGACGCACCCGCCAGCCGAGGAAGAGGACACCGTCTCGACCAAGTCGCCCGACGCCGAGGCTCAGGCAGGTGATAGCGCCAGTAAGACAGCCGAACAAGACACGTCGCGCGCAGGCGACGCCGCGAGTCAGGGTTCGGTCAAGTCAGCCCCTACCGCTGAGTCGGCGACCGCGTCGGATGGCCAAAGCGGGCAGGGCGCCACCGTCGAGGCAGATCAATCGGTTAACGCGAGCGAGGCTGCGACGCCGAACGAAGCCGACGTCGACGGTGACGACAAACGAGCATCGGGTAACGCACGTCCCTCGCAACCAGCTGATTTTGCCAGCCTGCTGCCGACCGGCAACGCGGAGATGAGCCAGCTGTTGCGTCTCTGGGGGGTTTTCGGCGCGGACGTCCAGCGTCGATGCGATAAGCTGCGGGTCGGGGATCTTCGGTGTCTAGATGACGCGCCGGATCTGGATGTCGTGGCCCGCTATAACCGCCCGGCGCTGATTGATCTCGATGTGAATGATGGTACCCAGACCGTACTGCTGACCGCGCTGGACGATGCAAAGGCCACGATCGTGGGCAGCGATGGTACCCGCGATATCGACCGAGGCCGGCTCGAATCCCACTGGGCCGGGCGGGCCCGTATCGTGTGGCGCGCTGATGCGGGCGTGCGCCTGATTCGTCCGGGCTCCGTGGGCAGCGCCGTGGTCTGGCTACGGAATCGTCTTGACCGCATCGACGGACAAAATCCCGAGGCGCGCGCCGGTAAACCGTCGCCGGTATACGACGCGGCGCTCGGCAAGCGGCTGCGCGAGTTTCAGGCTGCCAGCGGCCTGGACGATGACGGCCTGGCCGGCCCCAGAACCCAGATGATGCTCAACGGGTCTGTCGCAACGCCAGGTACCCCATCGCTGCGTGCAGTGGGTGAGAGCTAGCGGTGTCTTATCTCGTCGACGCGCTAAAAAAAGCCGAGCGAGAGCGCTATGCGCGCAGCGCTGGCGACTTGCACCAGGCGGCCGCGATGGACGCGCAATCACGCCGTGGTACCGGTGTCGGTCGGTGGCTATTGGCGGCCCTTGTCGCCACCAACGTTGCGTTGGTCGTGTATATCTGGCGCCCGCAGGCAGATAACACACCGCATTCGACGGCTGCTGCAGCGGCGCAGAACTCGACATCTGCAAGGTCCGTGGCGGACGCGCGTACCGCGCCGCGTAAAATCGATACGCCGGGCCCAACCCGCGACGGCTCATCCGCGCCGACAACGCCCGCGATGCCCGCAACACCGATCGTTCGGGCCACGGTCGCAGCCCCCGCGCCAGCGCGCGCGACGGCCGGCGGCAAGGTCACGTACTCCACGGTACCGCTGACCGGTGAAGCAGGCACTGCGGCGGCGGTTGATAAAGCTCCCGAGACACCGGATACGTCGGCTGTAGAGGCAGCTGCTGCCACGCCGGCGTCAGCAGCGTCGCTCGACGATGATTTGCCCACACAGGCGGGCACGAGTGCGCCCGCAATCACCATCAACGGCCAGCTCTACAGCACCGTGCCCGGGCGCAGTTTTATTTTGGTTGACGGGAGGCGCTATCACGAAGGCGAGCGCCTGGCGGCCGGCCCCGCGGTTGAACAGATCGAGCCCAGCGGGGCAGTGTTGCGCTTCCAGGGCCAGCGCTATCGCGTGGCCGGGCCGGGCTGACATGCGACGCATCGCGCTGATTCTGTGGCTTGCAGTTGCGGCGTGTGGCGCCTCACCTGCCAACGCAGACTCGCTGCGCTGCCAGGGCCAGTTGGTGCGCGACGGCGACAGCATGGCTGAGGTCTTAGACGCCTGCGGTACGCCAGACTTCGAAGACCGTTGGATCGGCCAGGGCGCGCTTGGCTTTGGGCTGCCGATGCAGGAGTGGACCTATAACCCCGGGGCGCGCCGCCTGATTCAGACCGTGGTATTTCGCGGTGACCGTGTCATGGCGGTCAACAGCGACGCCGGCTATGGATTCCAGCCGCGCGCTCTTCCGCCAAGCGGTGACTGCGACCCTGGGCTGATCACGCCCGGCCTAACCAAATATCGATTGCTGCAGGCCTGCGGCCCGCCGCTGACCGACGTCGGTTATTTCATCACGGCCACGCGGATATACGAGCCAGGATTTACCTTGCCGCTGGGACGCAACGGCGGGTCATTCATCTATCGCGAGCGATGGACCTACGATTTCGGGCCCAACCGGCTGCGGCGAACCATACAACTCGATAACGCTCGCGTGGTGGCTATCATGCTGGGAAACCGCGGCCGATAGGGCCAACAGCGACCGTCATAAGCGGCAATAAAAAGGTTCATCGCACATTACCGGGAAATGCGTCTCGGATCTTGAGGAAGAAATAGGCGCTGTCGCGATAGCGGTAGGCCATGCGTTTGAGCACCTTGATGCGATTGTTCATGCCCTCGAGCACGCTGGTATTGAGCCGGTAGTG
>MDSW01111627.1_pt1 | contig 26958 bp, 25 predicted proteins | sample 811171 | NCBI WGS metagenome assembly MDSW01 (sample SAMN05326641, study PRJNA326480) | marine metagenome | isolation source: seawater | place: Atlantic Ocean: North West | collected 2012 | reverse complement strand
AGTACCATCGGCGCTGAAGGACTTGACTTCCGAGTTCGGAATGGGATCGGGTATGTCCCCTTCGCAATAATCACCAGGCACATTTTTATAGTATTTTTGACATTTAATGTAAATGGGAATTTTTTACATATAATCAGTTAAAAACGTTAAAATTTAATTTTTTGCCAACTTAAATGCAACTACAGCATCACCCTGAGTAACTAAATTAGGATAAAACATTTTTAAAACTATACCACCAGATGCGGGTACAACTACATATTGCTCATTATCAATTTCATATACACTCGGAGGAGCTGAGCCAATAAAAGGCATTTCAAAAGACCATAGTTCTTCTCCATTTTTCACGTCGAATGCCGAAATTCTTTTATCAAGAGTTCCAGTCGCGAAAAGAATATCTCCTGCAGTTGCTGTGGCTCCTCCAAAATTTTCAGTACCAGAAAAAATTCCCTTTTCTTTAAGTTCTCTATAAAAACCGAACGGAATTTGCCAAATTTTTTTTCCATTATTTAAATTAATTGCTGTAATTGTCCCCCAGGGTGGTTTAACTCCTGGATAATTATTTAAATCTCTTAGAGGTTCCGCTTTTGCAGTATAGATAGGTATTCCTTTTTCCTTATTAGATTTAACTTCCACTACCCAAGGAATATTATTAGCGGTGACATACATTATATTTGTATAAGGATTAATCGTTGCACCAGACCAAACTGCTCCGCCATTATCTCCATACTGGATTGTTTTTTTATCTAATGAATAAGGAGTAAAGAAACCATATTCAGAATTTTTTACAATGGAGTTTATAAAATTTTTGTCTTTTTTGCTTAGTTCGGTCACATCTGACTTTTTAAACTCAAACTTTGCAAAAGACTCTGGAGTGCTAAAAACTGGTTGATATGGACAAGTCTTTTCTCCCCGAAGCTTAGAAACTGGAACTCTTACTTTTTTATAATCAAATATTGACTCGCCAGTTCTCCTATCTAAAATAATCGTGTTTCCTAGTTTTGTAACCACTACAACAACATCAACCCTTTTATTGCCTAGATTTAGTGTTGTTAAAATAGGTGGTGCAGGTAAATCATTGTTCCAAAGATCATGACAGGTTTCTTGGAAATGCCAAAGTTTTTTTTTATTTTTTACATCAAAAGCAATAACACTATTCGAGAAAAGATTTTTTCCAGGTCTGTTGACTCCAATATAATTTGGGTGAGGGTTCCCTGTGGCTAAATAAATAACACCCAATTTATCATCAGCTGAAATTCCTCCCCAAGGATTTCCACCTTTAAATTCTGAAAGTTTTGACTCCGTTTGAGTATCTCTTAAATAATATTTCCATTTTATTTTTCCAGAATATACATCATAAACCTCTATGGATGGTTTAAATGTAGCTATTATCAAATCATTACCTAAAATGATTGGAGGGATAGGACTAGAGCCTGACTTAACAACGCCATTATTTCCAAAATTTGAAATAAATTCTCCATTTTTTGCATTAAGTGAAATTATTTGATCATCATTTGTAAGAAATAATTTTACCAAATTATTTTTTTTATCTTCCCATATTTGTATCCCTCGTTTAGCAGCGTGAAAACCTTTTCCAATTTTTTTCTTCCATATAACTTTTCCGTTTTTACCATTTAAACTTACAATGGAATTTCCAGGGGTTGGCATAAATATTTTACCGTTAAAAATTACTGGGTTAGCTTGTATGCCTTTTTTTCCATCTTCAGATCTATAGGTCCAAGCAAGTTTTAATTTACTTACATTTTCCCTGTTTATTTTATCGCTTTTTGAAAATCTTAGAGAGAAAATATTACCATGACTACGATGCCAATTTTCCAAATACTTTTCAATCTCTTGGACTGATCTTCCTTCACTAAAATTATTTTTCTTACCAGAAATAAATATCTCCTTTGCTTGACTTGCTCGCTTTTTTTCATCTTCTGGTAACCAGCTATCTCTAAAGTTTTTGGAAAAGTTGAATTTTAAATTCAAATATTTTCTTTCAAAAAAATTAAAAAAGAACTTAATTTTTTTACTATTAAGATTATTTTTACTTAATACAATTGAATTTCTATTTAAATAATTTGGGTCATAACTTGTAAGATCATAAAGAATTACCAATACCAAAATAGTAGAAAGTACTGCAACAAAACTGAAAAAAAATTTTAAAATTTTTTTGAACATTATTTCAGTTATTTTGGATAAAATTAATTTTTAGTCAACAAATAAAAATATTCATAATAGACGCATCAGAATGGTGGGTGTGATAAGAATTGAACTTATGACCTCTACGATGTCAACGTAGCGTTCTACCACTGAACTACACACCCATTTAGACAAATCTATTGAAAAGATTTTTAATTTTCAACTTTTTTAAATAAATTTTTTGTGCCCCTATATCTAAATTTCTTTTTTTGAATCTTTCTTCATTATTTCTAATCCAATGCTTCATCTCAGAGATATGCAAATGCATTTTTTTAATTGAGTAATTAGAACCATGGATTCTATAAAAGGCTAGAGGTTTTTGAATACTGCCAAAATTCTTTTCGAGACTAAGATTAACAAAAAAATCAAAATCTCCGATTATTTCATATCTTTTATTGAACATTTTATTTTTAAATAATTTTTTTTTAACTAAAACTGTTTGAACTGCTACGACATATTTATTCAATAAAGTTTGAGTAATAAAACCTTCAGGTAATTTTTTTTTGGTGTAAATATTTTTATTTTTTGTTTTCTGATTAAATATAATGTAATTTGAGTAGACTAAATCATAATTTTTCCTAATTGCATGTTGAATTTGTTTTTCAATTTTATTCGATTTCCACCAATCATCGGAGTCGAGAAACGCTAAATATTCACCCTTAGATCTTTTTATAGCTTCATTTCTTGCAGCATAAAGCTTTAAGTATTTCTTGGATTTATAGTATTTAATTCTTTTATCTTTAATACTCTTAACAATAGAAAATGTTTTATCTTTAGATTTATTATCAAATATAATGATTTCTAAATTTTTATAAGTTTGTTTTGTGGCGCTTAAAATACTTTTCCTCAGAAATTTTTCCCCATTAAAAGTATTAATTATCACACTAACTAATGGTAATTTTTTCATATTAATTTAAAATATTTTTAATTCCCTTAAAAAAAGTAATTTTTGGTTTCCAACCAAATTCTTTTTTGGTTTTAGAAATGTCTGGAAAAAGAATTTTGGTCTCATCTTTTCTCATTTTAATTGCACCAAATAAAGGTTTCCCTTTTCCAATAATTTTTCTTATTGTTTCTATAACAAATTTTATTTTGACAGTCTTTCCGAAACCAACATTATAAATACCTTTATTAATTTTTTTTTTATTACAAATCTTTATTACAAGACTAGTAAAATCATCAACGAATAAAAAATCTCTTAATTGTTTACCGTCTGTACATTTGAATTTTTTGTCTCTTTTACATGAAGAAATTACATATGGGATTAATCTGTCTTCTTTTTGTTTTGGTCCAAAGACCTGGTAAAGCCTCAAAATAATAAATGGAAATGAATTCCTCTCATCAAAATCAATAAGATGTTTACTTGCTAGATATTTTGCTTTTCCATAGTAAGAAACAGGTTTACATTTTTGACTTTCTTTGTTAGGGGATGAAATCCTACCATATTCCAGACTACTACCAATTTGAATAAAGCATTTTAAATCTGTTTTAGAAAAAATATTTACAAGATTTTTAAGTCCAAGATAATGTGTTTTTAAAGTTTTTACCTGTTTTTTATGATTAATATTGCCGCTCAAATTAATTACAAAGTCATAACTAGGTTTAATTTTTTTTTTTAGACTTTTAATATTCTCTATGTTTGAAAAAATATAATTAACTTTTTTTATCTTTCTAGAAGGCACCGGGGGATTTGAAGATAAACTATGAATATCAAAATTTTTTTTCACTAATTTTTTTGCTAGATTAAAGCCTAAAAATCCTGTTCCTCCAACTATTAAAACTTTTTTTTTCAAAATTTAATCTTTTTTTGTTTGAAATTATTTTCTAGTATTTCTCTATCTCTAATAGTGTCCATACACTGCCAATAACCGTTGTGCTTAAATGCATAAAGTTGATTCTTTTTACCGATTAATTCTAAAGGCTCTTTCTCTAGAAAAGTTTTGTCACCCCTAATATAATTAAAAATTGCATTTTTCATAACAAAAAAACCTCCATTAATCCAACCTTCGTCAAGGTTTGATTTTTCTTTGAAATAAACAACTTTATTTTTTTTTACTTTTATAGCTCCGAATCTAGCCGGTGGTCTTACTGCAGTCATAGTTGCAATCTTTTTATTTTTTTTATGAAATTCTAATAATTTTTTAAGATTTACATCTGAAATGCCATCTCCATATGTAAGAAAAAAATCTTCATTTTTTAAGTATTTTTTTAATCTTTTTAGTCTACCACCAGTCATGGTTTTTTTTCCAGTTTCAACAATTTTAATTTTCCAGCCAAAGTCTTTTTTAAAAAAATAATTTTTTATGACTTTGCTTTTATAGCCTGCTGCTATAATAAAATCTTTAAAGCCATAATTGGAGAAATGCTTCATAATAAAATACATGATAGGTTTATTCTTAATTTTTACCATCGGCTTAGGTATAGTTTTGGTAAACTCGGCTAATCTTGTTCCCAAACCTCCTGCTAAAATAACAACTTTCACATTAAACTCCTAATTTTTCTCTCATATTGCTCAATTTGAATTAAAGATTTTTCTATAGTGCTTTTCTTTTTCTCAAAAAAATTCTTATACCAATCAACTGTTAGTTCAATTGTTTCATCAAATGTTAGAACCGACTTCCATTTTAGTTGTTTTTTTGATTTTCTGCTATCAAGCTGTAAAAGTTTATTTTCAAAAAAATTTTTAGTTTTTACTTCCTTCCACATTAATCTATTCCAATTTTTTTTCATTTTGTTAACTACATCTTTTACTTTTTTTTTAGTTCTAAGACTGGGTCCAAAATTAAAAGCTTCTCCGTGAAATTTTTGTTTCCTTTTTAAGTTTAATGCCAAAGTTAGATAGCCGTTAATGACCTCTAATACATGCTGCCAAGGTCGAGTAGAATTAGGATTTCGAATAAGAACTTTTTTATTTTTTAAACAACTTCTCATGCAATCAGGAACTAATCTATTTTTTGACCAATCACCGCCACCTACTACATTTCCTGCTCGTGCTACAGATATTTTGACATTATTTTTATTTTTTGAAAAAAAAGATTTTATGTGGGATTGAATAACTATTTCAGCAGCAGATTTTGATGCTCCATAAGGATCAATTCCTCCGAGCAAATCATTTTCTTTATAACCTCTCGAAATTTCAAGATTCTTATAAGCTTTATCGCTAGTTATAATTACAGCCGAACAGTTGTTTTTAATCAATCTTAAGCACTCCAAAATATTTAATGTTCCCATTAAATTGGTTTTCCAAGTTTCTATTGGGTTTATATATGATTTACTAACTATCGATTGTGCAGCCAAATGAAAAACGAAATCAGGTTTATGTTTTTTAAAAATTTTTATTAATTTTGATGTATTGTTAATATCCATCTTGTATGACTTAATAAATTTTGAAATACCCAAAGATGTGAAATGTGAGGGTTTTGTTGGAATATCTTTAGATATTCCAATTACCCTTGCTCCAAGTTTGTGTAACCATAGTGTCAACCAAGATCCCTTGAAGCCTGTATGACCAGTAATTATTATTTTTTTATTAAAAAAAGGTTTTTTGTTTATCATTTGTGTGCATTTATATCGGATAGAATTTGATAATTAGTTTTAAAATCATTTCTTGATGTTAAGTATTTATATTTAAAATTGAAATATTTGTCTTTATTAATAATCAAATTTTTTTTTATTTCCTCTTCATTGAAGTTATTATTTATATTAATTGGAGAAACTCCCAATTGATTAGCATGATAGTTTTGTTTAGTTCTAAAAATTTTATTTTGATCTAGTTCATCAGAGTAAATCATTATAATAGGAATATTTTGTAAAACCCCAAAAGATAATCCCGTTGAGTCAATAGAAACCAACATTTTGGCAGAAAAACTTGCTTTTGCTAATCTTTCTGAAATTACCTCCCTGCCGCCATAATATTTTGGAAATTTTTCATGTTTTGTTTTTGGATGTGGGGCAATATAGATTTTTGTACTCATATAATTCTCTAGCTTATCAAAAAATTTAATTAACGCAGGATACCATTGTTCAACCGTAAACATTTCTGACATTTTTTTTTTTAGTAATTAGATTATCACCTGAAAACATAGGACCAGGTTTTTCTAAATATAATATTTTATTTCTAACATTTTCAGTTTGATCTAATTTTTTTTTTACAATCATAAAATTTGAAAAATCATGTGAATTTGCTTTAATCACCTCTGATTTTTTTGATCCTAAAAAATGGTCAGTGCCAGACTTTAGAGCATATTTTGGATAAATTCCTAATATTTTTCCTAGAAGATGGAAAAATTTATCTTGAATAAAAAATCCTAATGGTTTCGGATTATAAATAAACCAAGCTACCTTTTTAAAAATATTGCTCAAATTAATTTTTATATTTTTATCAGGCATTTGAGCTGAAGCGTAAATATAATCTCTCACTTTGAATTTTTTAATATATCTGCAAATTTTTAAGGCTTTAAAGTTAACAGGCTTTACATGATTCATGATGAGAATGTTTGGATCTTCTTGAATTAACTCTTCAAACTTCACTTTCCATTCATTCAATGTATTAAATTCGGTAATATTGCTGGTTACCATTTCACTTAAATAAGCTTTTTTAAAATGCGGGTAAATTATATTTATAACTTCATGAATATGTATTTTAATATTATATTCTTTTTCTAACAGATCACATTCAAATCTGTACCAATCAAATTTTCTAAATTTAAATGGATAAAGAAATAATATATTTTTAGTTTTCAATTTACTCCTTTCTTTAAAATGTTAGTAATAAATTTTATATTTTTAATTGATAAGTTGGGACTAGAAGGAAGACATAAATAGTTTTTGTAATTTTTCATTGAAGTATCAAGATTATATCTTTGAAAATCTTTGTAAGGTTTTTGAAGATGATTAGGCCTCCAAATTGCTCTTGCCATTATGCCATGTTTGTTTAGCAAGTTAAGTAATTTTAATGAATTCAGCTTATAATATTTGCTATCTATTTCTAAAATATTTAACCAATTATTATTTATAGAGAAATCAGGTGAGCGCATTACTTTAAGACCTTTAATTTTAGATAAATTTTTCTTATAATTTAATTTTACCTTTTTTTTCATTTTTAAAATTGTTTTCAGTTTTTCTAGTTGTGCTACACCCATCGCAGCACTTAAATTAGAAAGTTTAAAATTATATCCTACGTCATTATGAATAAATTTTATGCTGTTGTCTTTTGCTTGAGTAATTAGATATCTTGCCCTCTTTGCCAACTTTCTATTTTTAAAAAGAATTACTCCTCCATTACCTGTTGTGATAGTTTTATTTCCGTTGAATGATATTACCCCGAAGTCACCGATTGTGCCTGTATGTTTGTTTTTAAATTTCCCTGATAAATATTTAGTTCCAATACTTTCTGCTGCATCCTCTATTATTTTTATATTTCTTTTTTTGCAAAGAATGTATAGCTTTTCAAATTTAGCGGCATTACCAAATGTGTGAACTACAAATAAAGCTTTAATTTTTTTTCCTGTTTTGGAATTATAAGTATAATTGTTTTGAAAGTATGTTTTTTTTTTTTATAAATTTTATACATTTTTCTTCATCAATATTTAAAGTTTCTTCAGTATCTACAAAAATTGGATTAGCTCCAACATGAATTATAGCATTAACAGTTGCTACAAATGTTATTGTCGGTACTATGACCTCTTCACCATGCTTTACCTGAGATAAAATAAGACTTAATTGAAGACCGATAGTGCCATTTAAAACTGCTACAGCTGAATTAGATTTTGTTAAATCACACATTTTTTTTTCAAACAAATCAACATAACTCCCTGATGAGGAGACCCAATTATTTCTCGTGCAATTTAAAAGATACTTGTTTGAGTAACTTATAAAATGAGGTTCATGCAATGGAATTTTTTTTTTTATCATATTAATGTTTTTCCACCATCTAAAATTAAATTTGTGCCTGTAATGTAATCACTTGCATCTGAAACTAGGAAAATTGCTGCTGAAGCAACATCTTCAGCTTTAGCCATCCTATTAAGAGGAACAGTTTGGGTATATTTTTTTATAAAGGAAGGTTTTTGCTGAGCATTGCTTGAGATAATTTTACCCTTCAACCCTCCGGGACTTATAATATTTGCTCTGATACTATATCTACCGTAATATACAGCAAGTTGTTTAGTTAAATTTATTAAACCTCCTTTTATCGACGAATAAATCGAATTTATTTTTATATTTGAATTTTTATAAAGATTTTCATCTTGTGGAATTACACCATAAATTGAACCTAATAAAAGTATTTTACCTTTAATTTTTTTTCTTTTCATTTGATCTGCAATAAATTGTGTAGACCAAATTGTAAATGTAAGCTGTAAATCTATATTCTTTTTAATTTTTGAAATATTGGGATCTTTAAATTTCATGTTTGACCATCCTTTTGAATGAGGGTAAGAACAATTAATAAATATTTCGGGTGTTTTATTTTTCACAATTTTTTTAAAAAAATTTATAGATTTTTTAGACATATCTAATCTAAACTTTGTAAAATTAATTTTATTTCTTTTTAATATAATGTCGTCCTTTAAATCTAAATTGGTTATATGAGCTTTATGTTCTTTTAATGCTAGACAAACCTCTTTACCAATTGTCCCTGAACCTCCAAGCACAAGCACTCTTTTATTTTTTAAATTATAATTTGATAAATATTTCATCTTTCTTTTTTTCCCATATAATATTTTACTAGCTCAAAATCATCTATGTCATCAATATCTATTGATCTAGATTTTGGCATTACGTATAACCCGGTGTTTGAATTTATAATATTCTTACTTTTTAATAAACTAGACCTTTTCCAAATGTAAATTGATGCGTTGACATCATAAATTTTTGGAGCTTCTTGTCTATTATAAATATTAAATTTTGTTTTTTTTACTATTTTTACCTCCTTTTTGTTTTTTTCAATCATGTTGTAATATGGATTTTTATTTGAAATACATACACTAACTAGATTGGGATAATTACCTCTCTTAAAAATTTTAAAGGCATTTAATAAATCTTTAACCTCTCTTAAGGGTGAAGTTGCATCTAAATCAAAAATAACATCAAATTTTTCCTTAAAATTATTTTCCGATTGTATTAAAGCATGTTTGATTGCATTTATTTTGGGGGCACTGTTATGTGATAATTTATTGGGTCTTTTTATGTTAAAGTCTGAGAAGTTTTTTGATATTTTTAAAATTTTACTTGAGTCAGATGACACAACTAATTTGTCAAATAATTTTGATCGCTTTGCAGTAAGTAATGTGTGTACAATTAAAGGCGCACCATGAAGATTTTTGATATTTTTATTTTTTAATGAGGTAGATCCACCTCTTGCACATATGCTACATAATACTTTCATTATTTATTATCCTTTAAAATTTCTAATGTTTTTTGAACTTTATATGCTTGTTGAATTGAACAAGAATATTTGAATGTTTTTTTCATAATATCTAAATGCATGTCACGGTAAGTTTTTTTTATATTAAAATTATCAAATTTTAACTTTCTTAATTTGCCTTTTTCATTAAGAGATATTGCATTCTTTAAAAAATCTCCCTTAATACAGAAGTCTTTCCCGTTAATTATTATTTTTCTATTTTTTATTCTAGAAAAAAAATCTATCGAAAGATTTATTATAATATTTTTTTTAGTTAAAGCATTTACTAACAATATGTCATCGCAATTAATTTTTAAGTTGGAAATTTTTTTATTAAATACGTAGAGTATTTTTAAATTACCAAAAATCAGATTTAAATAGTCTATCTCATGACTTAATTCTAATCTAACTCCCCCGCCAAGTTTTTTTTGGGCACTAACAGAATTTTCATAACTTATATCTTTTCTCCATTGAGGAAGAAATGAGGAATTGTTCATATAAACATTAAAGATTTTTTTTTTATATAAATATTTTTTTATATATTGGGAAACTGGGTGATACCTTAAATTATATCCCACAAAATATTTATTATTTTTAATTTTGTTTAATTTTATAAATTTATTAAACAAAGGTTTTTCAATAAGAACTGTTTTGTTTTTAAAAATTTTTTCAATTATTTTAAAATACTCATAATGAGTAGAAGCAGCTGAACTTATGATTATATAATCTGGATTAAAATTTTTTATGAGAGAAAATTTTTTCCCTAGATTTTTTTTTGGGAATCTTGAGGGTATATTTTTTACAATGAATTTTTTATTAATCTTATTTAAAGCTTTAATATGATTTTGTGCTCCTGAACCTTTCCCTATAATAAATATCTTTTTAAACACCTAATACATCCAATCTTTTTTTATAATCATCAATTTTTCCAATGTCGTACCAGCTATTTTTTGATATTTGAAATGAACCAATCTTGATGTTTTTCTTTTTTAAAATCTCTATAAATTCATTCATATCTAAATATTTTTTTCTAGGAATAAATTTTACAATTTTCGAACTAACTACATATAGACCTGTGGTAATTAAATAATCGTATTTTGGTTTTTCTTTAATCTCAATTAAATTTTTTTCTTTTCCAACCTTACATACTCCGTAGGGGATAACCGAGGTTCTTTTTGATGTAACAAGTGTTAAGCCATTCTTTCTATCAATGTGTTCTTTGATAAGATTTTTATAATCGAAATTAAAAACAACATCGCAGTTTGAAACAATAAAGTTACCATTTATTTTTCCTTTTAATTTTTCTAAGCCACCGATAGTGCCGAGAGGTTTTTTTTCGTCAATGTAATTCAAATTATATTTTATTTTTTGCCTGTTTCTAAAATAGGCTTTAATAAGCTCAGATTTAAAATTAAGCACTAAATAGAACTTTTTTGCTCCATAATTTAAAAAACTTTGCATTATATTTTCTATTGCAGTTTTATCTTTTAAAGGCACTAATGGTTTAGGTAAAACTCTAGTTATTGGGTCTAATCTTTGACCTTTTCCACCTGCCATAATAACTATTTTGACTCTAGATAATGCTTGTGATTGTTTTTTTCTTTTTTTAATAAAACCAAAATTTTCAGACTTACTAATTATATTTATAATTTTTTTATTTTTAGATAGTATTGGAATTAATTCAATTTTTTTTCTTATGAAAATAGATTTTATTTTCTCTTTATCGTAATTATTTTCAACCAAAAATTTTGTATTTTTATTGCAAAATTTTAGAACATTCTCTCTTATGCTTTTTTTTCTTTTGAATATGTTTCTTCTTATGTCTCCATCAGTGAGTGATCCAACTAATCTTTTTTTTTCATCAACGATAAAACACGTTTTTTCACCATTTCTATCAATGATTTTTAAAGCATCTTCAACTTTTTTATACTTTGAAATTATGTATTTTGAGATATTTTTATTCATTTGTAATTTTACTAAATTTTATAAGGTTTATATTTTTACTTAGAGAAAATTGCCTCGCTTCCTCTAAACCACTACCAAGAAAGTTAAATAAGTTTGCAGTTATAAGTCCAGAGATTTTATCATTATTTAAAACTTCAAAAAAATGCTCAGGTTTACCTGCACCTCCCATTAATAGAACCGGGTTATTAAGGTTACTAGGTATATTTTCTAAAGACTTTATTTCTAATCCAGCCGCAGTTCCATCTCGATCAATTGAGTTGAGAATGATTTCTCCAAATTTTAAATTTTTTAAAGATTTCAAGAAACTACCCAAGCTCAAAGATTTTATTTTTCCTGAATTAACATAAGTAAAAAATTCTTGACCTTCTAATTTAAAATCAACCATAATCGAGATAGCTTGTTCACCATAAATTTTAGATATTTCTTCAATAATATTTAGATTTTTATGTGCAAGATAATTAATCAAAATTTTATCTGCTCCATTATCAAAACACGCTTTTGCATTACTAAAGTTTCTGATGCCTCCACCCAAAGTAATTGGGACAAATATTTTTTTTCTTAATAAATCAACATCGTTGAAATATTTATGAAAATCTTTTTTTGTTGGTTCCTGTGTTACATTTATTATCATAAGTTCATCAATATAATCACATGTCTCACCGAAACCGAAATTGTCTTTCAACCAATTAACATCCCCGACTTTTTGTAACCTAAAATTTCGACTTAAATGAAAATTTCCGTTACTATATAATAGTGCATATATAATTCTTTTAAAAATCATTTTATCTCCATTGCAAAATTTTTTAAAAGTTGTAACCCAACTGAATGACTTTTTTCTGGGTGGAATTGGGCACCAAAAATTTTATTTTTTTCAACAAAAGAAATAAATTTTTCACCATAGACTGTTTCAGAAATAGATGTGTTTTTAAATATTTTCATACTTCCTTTAGTAATTCGGTAAGAATGAACAAAATAAAATGGCGATGTCTTCGGAATATTTTTCCAAATTTTTGAATTTGAACTATTGACTAAATTAAATCCAATATGTGGTAAACTATAATTTTCAATTTTTTTAAATTTGTCACAAATGCCTGGAAAAAGTTTTAGCCCTTCTTCATCTCCGTTTTCTGTGCCTTTTTCAAACATCAGTTGCATGCCTAAACAAATTCCCATAAATGGTTTAGAGTCTTTAATGAAACTATGTATTGCTGAGCTCCACCCAGTTTTTTTCAATTTTTTTGAAGATTCATTAAATGAACCAACGCCTGGTAAAATTAAATGAGAGAAATCTTTAAGATTTTTCGGTTCAATTAAAATTTCATTACTAAATTTGAGAAAATTAACTGCGTTAATTAGTGAAGCAATGTTTCCAAATTCACAATTTATAATTCCAATATTGATATTATCTCTTTTCATACTATTTAATCTTAAATTTAGGTACCCACCTGTTTTTTTTTTCAAAAAGATCTTTGTTGGCCCATTTATCTATATTTGCTTGAAAGTCTTTCATGGACATTTTGTAGTATTCACAATACTCCTCGAATAGTTTTTCTGGGTAAATATCATCATAAAGTTTGACTAATTGAACTGCTTGAGATCTAGACATTGCACCACGTCTAACATCTATTCCAGCATCTTGGGTTGTTCTACCAAAACCAAATTTCAGATACATAAAATAGACATGTAATTCATAAATTTTTTGATCAGTTTGAGCAAAATTTGTGTAACTACCCTCATTTAAAGTGGGGGCTTCTGCAAGTCCGCACTTTTCTTTAGCCACAACATAATTTCTATAAGGGTCCCAATTTTCATAAAAACCGTAGTGAGTCAGTTCAAGATCAAATTCTTTTAATTCCTCTTTTTTTGGATATGTAAACCAAAATAACTGTCTATCACTTAAGCCCTGTTTTTTTGATTTTTCAATTACTTTTTCGTAACCACCCTCCATATATCTTGAAATTTGATAATCAACATTATAAACGCCTTTGTCTTTATATTTTGCATCCCCTCCATATTCGACCTCTCCGTCTTCAGAGTAAAATACTAAAGGAATATTCATTTGCATTGCTATCCTTAACACTGCAGTATGTATACCCATTAACCATCCATAATATGGAAAACCCATATCAATTAAACCAATTTTATTTATTACTCTCATAGCTTCAGCATCTGGAGTGATATGAACATGATCATATCCACTGTTTATAAATGAATTAAGATTTTTTTTTCCAATTTCTGTTTCCATAATTGGTCTAAAAGTTACTGCTAGAGGATTCATTTTATGTTTATGCTTAATGTTATAACTTACATACGAACCGTCTTTACCTCCGCTGACAGTAGTTATACAGTCATATTTTGATCCGTTAGATCTATGTTTATCTAGCAATAATTTTAATTTTTTTTGTCTTTCAGACCAATCTATTTTTTGTTTCTCCTCTGACCATTGACATGCGCTGCAAAAACCTCTCTCATCAAAAGTAATTCTTGGTCTAGTTGACATTGTGACGCAATTTTTACACCAAAATATTTTTTTCATCTTCTTCTTCCTAAATCAAAAAATGGCTTTAATTCTATTTCATTTATTTTCAACCTTTTAATAATTTTTACAACGTTTGAGCTTGAATTTTTTTTAAAGTACGGATTTGATACTTTGGTTAATGACCTTTTAAATTTTTTTGATTGAATTTTTTTGAATGCTTTCACAAGATTTTTTTTATTTACATTTTCAATATTTATTATACTTTTTGCTTGTACTCTTCCTTTTTGTCGAATACCGATATTTAATGTTGGTTTTTTAAATGATGGTACTTCAGTTAAACCGCTTGATGAATTTCCTATTACTGCATCGATACATTTGATAAACGAAAAATAGTTTTGTTTTCCTAATGAATTGAAAAGTTTAGCATTTTTGTTTTTCTTAATAAATTTTTTTATTAATTTTATTATTTCAAAGTTATTAACATCTGCATTTGGCAAAGTAAAAAAAAGACCACAATTTTTTCTTTTAGACAAGAAATTTAATAAATTTTTAAAATCTGAGATTCCATAATCCTTAGCAAAAGTTACTGGATGATAGGTGATAAGAAAATTTTCAGGTTTAAATCTTATTTTATATTTTTTTTCAATATCCACTTTAGAAATAATTTTTTCTTTTCTTATGTTTTCTATTGAGGTACTTCCTACTACAAAAACATTTTTAGGATTTTCTCCTAATTGGATGACCCTTTTTTTATAGATATTGTTTGCAACAAAATGAAAGTTTGAAAACTTTGTTATGGAATGTCTTATTGGCTCATCAATTACACCTAAGGTAGTTTCACCTCCAGATAAATGTATGATTGGAATTTTATAAAAACTTGCACTGATTACTGCCGAATAAATTTCATATCTATCACCGAGTACAATAATTGCATCAAATTTTTCATTAGAAAAAATTTTTCCAAATTTGATCACTCCGTGACTAAAAAAATTTATAATAGATTTTTTTGTGTCACTTAAAAAAGGAATTTTTATTTTATGATGGATCATGATGCCATCCTTTTTAAAGTTTTTATGAGTTCCATTTTTTTTAAAAAGATGAGATCCAGTAACCCCAGTTTTAACATGGATTTTACTCATTTTTTTTAACTTTAAAATTATGGGTTTAAGTAGATCATAATCTGCTCTTCCACCTGAGATGATGAATATTTTTTTTATATTTTTGCTAAATTTGTTCATCTTGTCTGTAATTTCTTTTAGCTTTTTTATTTATTATTTTAGGCCACAACATAGGTGACATACCAGTACCAGGTCTTTTCACAGTTAAATTTTTTTGAGAAAATTTTTGTCCTTTTTTAATAGGTATTTTTGCGACAATTGATTTTCTAGCAAAAAAAATATTTTGCTTTTCTGATGATGTAATTTTTTTTACCCTAGTTCCTTTAGCGGCATCTATATTTCTAATAGATTTAACCATCTGCTTAAACTCAACCGGTTCTAAACTAGCTTTGTGATCTGGTCCTTTAAATTTCTTATTCAAAGTGAAATGTTTTTCAATAACTTTTGCATCTAAAGCTGCGGCTGCAATAGGAACCTCTATGCCTAAAGAGTGGTCAGAAAGACCAAACCTTTTTTTAAATCTTCTTTTAAATTCATTCAAAACATATAAATTAATGTCCTTATAAGGGGTTGGATATGCCGTATTACAGTGAAGAATCACTATATTACTCCTATTAAGGCCGTTAGAAGTCAAAATTTTTAAAGCTTGATTAATTTCATTAATGTTAGACATACCTGTGGATAATATAATTTTTTTTTTGGTCTTAGAAATTCGTTTTAAGTATTGGAAATTATTTATTTCACCTGAAGGAATTTTAAGTATTTTTAACTTAAGTTTTTTTATTAAAAAATCTAAACTCTCTAAATCAAAAGCTGATGAGATAAAATCAATTTTATTTTTTTTTGCGATTTTCAATAACTTGAAATGATCTTTTTGAGTTAATTTAAGTTTTTTTATCATTTCTAGCATACTCTTACTTTTCGAGCCTAGATTTTTTTTTTGATAATTTGCTAACTTTAATTTTTTTGTTACAACTTTATCAGGGTTAAATGATTGAAACTTAATGGCATCTGCTCCACATTTTTTAGCAGCATAAATTAATTTTTTTGCTATCATAAAACTTCCATTATGATTAATACCAGCTTCAGCAATTATGTATGTTTGATCTTTTAAATACATTTTCTACCTATTTGCATTTTAAGCCCTCGTTTTAAACTTATCTCTGGTCTCCATGATAATTTCTTTCTAGCTAAGTTAATCTTTACATCCATTGGATTAAGAATTTTTGAAAATTTTTTGTCGCTTTTAAGCAATATTTTACTTTTACTATTAATTAATTTTTTTACTACACTTGCTATATCGTAGAAATGAATGCAGTTTTTTTGACCTAAATTAAAAATTCCGTAAGATTTACAACTATAAGATTTAAAAATACCTGAAGCGATATCTTGAGCGTGAATAAAGTTAACCCTTGTATTGAGATAATTAAAAATTTTTACATTTTGGTTTTTTTTTAGTTTATTAATCAAAAGAGACACTATTTTATTTGGTTTCATACCATATCCGTAAATTGATGTTGGCCTAAAGATGGTTAGTTTAAAATTTTTATCTTTAAGTTTTAATATTGCTTTTTCAGATAAAATTTTTGAGTTTACATAACTATTTGCTGACTTATTTTTTATCTTAGATTTCTCAGAGTTTTTTTTATTTTCATTGCTGTAAATAACAGCACCTGAAATGTAAATAAAATGTTTATTATTGATTTTGGACCACTTTGCTAGATTGAGTGACGAATGTAAGTTTATTTTGTTAATATATTTTTTTTTTTTAAAATTTTTACCATCTGGGACAAAAGCTGCGATGTGTATCAAACATTTAAGCTTTTTGAAAATATCATCTAATTTTTGATACGATAACTTATTTGAAAGATCGATTTGAATCCAATCAAGATTTTTATGTTTAATTTTGGGATTTTTCCTCGATAGAGCTATAATTTTAAAATTTTTTTTTAAGAAGAAATAAATTACATGTCGACCTAAAAGACCAGAACCACCTGTAACACCTATAGTTTCTTTATCTAAAACCATCTATTAATAATCCCTTTCCCAAAAATATTTTTAAGATCCTTATTTTCTGCTCCGTTAAGGAATATTTCCTCTATATATCTTAAGGAAATACCTTTCTTTAAATTAGGATTTTTTAAACTTTTATTTTGAATAAAATTTTTGACAAACATTTCGGGCTCATTGAAACCGAAATGCGATCTAATTGATGTTGTGCCTGAAAATCTGGGATTAAACTCAAAAGGAACAGGGCCATTTTTTCGATTTTTAAGCTGAATATTAAAAGTACCTTGATTGTCAATTAATTTGGCAATCTTTAAAACTAGATTTGATATTTTTTTATCATTAATAATTTCCACCACCCATGATGTACCATTCACAAGTTTTCTCTTTGCGATAAATGGTCCAAAAACTTTTTTTTCTTTTGACTTAAAAAAGCTACAAGTAAATTCATTTTCGAACATATCGTTTTTAGATCCAACATGTTCTTGAATTATTGGAAAAGGAACATTTTTAATATGATATTTAAGCTCATCAATTTTTTTTATCAAATAAACGTATTTAGATGATGTTCCATATCTACTTTTTAATATAAATGGTAATTTGAGTTTTCTAGGAAGCCTTTTCAAATCGTTTCGATTTTTTATTGCAAATGTTTTTAAAAAAGGAAGATTGTTTTTTTTTAGAAATTGTTGTGTAGAGAATTTATCGTCAGCCATTCTTACGACATCTAAATTTGAAACACAAACATTACATCCTGTTTTACTCTTAATTAAATTTTTATATTTTGAAAAAAAAACCATATCAAACTCTGATCCAATCATAAGTATGTCGATTTTGTGTTTTTTTAAATTTTTTAAAAACCATCTCAGAGATCCTGACTCTTCAACTTTTGGAATTATAATTGATTTATTCGTTCTGAATAAAGCAGCGTTAGAATAATCTATGTCTGCAGAAATAATATTACACTTAATTTTTGAAATTTTTAAGGCTTTAATGATTGATTGACCAACACCACTTCCTGCTCCTGTAACCAAAATATTTAATTTCTTCATAAATTAATCGTTATAAATATTTGCTTTATAAATCTTCAGATTTTCTCTCATTGAAAACCATGAAATAGTTTTTTTTAATCCCTCGTTAAACCCATTTTTTCCAGTGAATTTTGGTGACCAATTAATTAATTTTTTTGCTTTCTTTGTTGATGCACAAAGCCGTAAAACCTCACTTTTTTTTGGTCTCACTCTTCTCAAGCTTTTTGAAACAGAAACACTCTTTCCCATGAGTTTTGCTATTTTTTTTACCAAATCTTTAATTGAAATTTCAAAACCACTTCCGATATTAATAACTTCGCCAATATTTTTTTTGTTTTTAATTGATTTTATAAAAGCTTCTGCTGTATCTTCAACATAAGTGAAATCTCTTGTGGGAAATAAAGATCCTAATTCTATTTTACCTTGTTTAAGTATTTGACTAATAATTGTTGGAATTACTGCTCTTGCAGACTGTCTTGGACCAAAAGTATTGAAAGGTCTTAAAATCGTAATTGGTAATTTGAAAGACTTCTCATAAGAAAGTGCAATTTGATCTGCTGCAATTTTACTCGCAGCGTAGGGAGATTGCCCTGATACAGGATGTTCCTCAGTAATGGGAATAAAGACGGGATTACCATAAACTTCGCTTGTAGATGTATGAATAATTTTCTCAATATTTGATTTTCTTGCGGAATTTAGAATGTTCATTAATCCATAAACATTTGTGTCAATATAAGATTTTGGAGCTCTATATGAGTAAGGAATCCCAATTAACGCAGCAAGATTTATAACAACATCAATTTTTTTTTTAATAGTATTACTTATAAGTTGTTCATCCCGAATATCACCAGTTATTATCTCAATATCTTTTCTAACCTTTTGATTTATATGATCTAACCAACCCCATGAATTAAATGAATTATAGTAAGTTAAAGCTTTAACATTAAATCCTTTTTTTACTAGCAGCTCAGCCAAGTGGGAACCTATAAAACCATCAGCCCCTGTTAAAAATATTTTCATATTTAAAAGCTATGATCTCCAAATATTACACCGTCGGATTTTCTGTAGGTAACCCAAAACGCTTCACATCCAGGTTCCTTCATTTTTAGAAACCAACTAAAAAAACTATTTTGTGATTTTAATTCTGAGAGTTCCTCTAATTTTGAAACATTGATTACAGTTAAAGAGTCTGGCTTTATTTCAACTTTTATTTTTCCTTTAGAATTTATCTTAGACGAATAGATATCTAGTTCACCTAAAGCTTTTTTTTCAGTTTTTAAATTATAACTATCATTAATTATCATAACTAATGTTTCATAACCATCTCCAATATATCCATGACCCCAATGACTAATTTTTTGGGGAGTAATACAAGATCTCGCACCGTCAGCTATATCAACTGAATAATTTGATTTAGAATTTTTGACTTTATAAACAAAAGAAGCATTAAATCTTGAGGGAACTTTTTTTCCCTCCATTTTTAGTGATAAAAATTGGGTGTTGTTTTGTAACGGGAAAATATTCATCTTTGATAAGGATTTTTCTGGATAATGTAATATTTTTTTACCTTCAAGTTTATTTTCTTTAAAGTTTTTGGTAAAAAAACTTCCTTTGAAACTTCCCTCACAATTTGTTGGAAAAACTTTTAAATTTAATTCTAAATCCTCATTTCTGTAAGCACTTAATTTAGATTGGAATTTCTTATCTGAAACTTTGGGACAATAATCTTTTCTTGTAATAAATGGAAAGGAATGAGTAGTTTCAAAAAAATCCTCTTTTTTAAAATAATTACCAACTACAAGCCTAGGGAAAATACTATTGTGCTCAACTTTAACTGAAATAAAATCATTTCTCTCATATTTAACTTTTTTAAAAATATCTTTTGCAAAAAACATTTTTGAACCAAAAGGTTTGATATTTTGAATATCAATTTTTTTCATTTTTTTAAGTTTTTTATTTTCGTTATAAAGGCAAACTGTTATTGTTTTTTCTTTTGGTAAAGTTGGTCCAACAAAATAATGAAAAAAAGGTGAAACTCCTTTATCAAATTTACAAGTCCAATTAGTTTCATCAGTATAAAAAATTTCATGTTTCTCGTTGAGGTTTTTAATTCTTCCTGCACTATGAACTGAGCTAAATAAATCTCTTGATTTATAGACGCCAATGACCGCTGGAAAAGGAAAACTTAGTTTTTCTAATGAAATTATTTCTACACTTACAGTGCCTTGAAATTTATCCTTGAATTTATCTTTAAGAATCTCCGCTATAGAAAATTGATTATGAAATTCACTTATCTTATTATTAAACCGCTCAACTAAATTTCCTTCTTGATCATATATATATAAAATCATGCTTATAGATGTGCTTTTGATATTATTTTTATTTTTCCAATAATTAAAAAAAACGAGGAAAAAATCATTTTTTTTAGTTATGTATAATGGAAAAATTGCGGATGCTCGGTTATGAAATATTTTTTTTCTTTGCTCAAAACCTTTTTTAAGTGAGCCAAAACCTTCTTTTTTACCTTTACTCATCTTTTTCTATCTCCTTTTTTAACTCATCATACTCAACCATTTTTCTCTTCATAAATGCCATTGTTAACTTTGTTTTCTCAGCGATGCCCTTGGGGGTTAAAACGTAAATATAATTTAATTTATTCGGATTTTTTTTAAAATTATTGATTTTAATAAGTCCTTTGTTTTTTAAAGACTTTAAACAGTAGTTTAATTTTCCTAAACTAAAATTTAGCTCTTTAGCTAATTCTCGCTGTGAGCTTGAAGGTTTATTTTTAATTTTTCTTAAAACGTTTAAATGATCTTGATTATTATCCATAATTTCTTTATTGTTCAAATATTGAACATTTAACGAAAAAAAAATCGTTTTGTAAAGGTTTTTTTAAAGTTTATTTTTTTGATTTTTTAAGCTCTTTAGCACTATTTTTAACTTTAGCTGGAAAACCCAAATTATTCCTTGCAAAAAACAAATGTGTTAAAAAATTTTGGGCAAAGGATAATAAAAAAACACAAAAGATTATAATGCAAACAACAAAAAAAGTTTCACCACTTTTTGGTAAGAAGAACAATAGTAATATAGAAAACGAAAAAACATCATTATAAATTTTAGGAAATTTTGGAAGGAAAGTTCTTTTAATATATGGTTTTGTCTTTTTTTTATTCTCTTCATTTGACCATCTTACTAACGCTGAATATTTATCATAAATAAAGCTATCAAAAGTAGTGAGAATCGCAGAGAGAGTGCCAAGAAACATTAATGTAAATGAGTTTAAAAATTTTAAAGAAAAAATAGCTAGAGCTAATAAAAAAAAAGCATTTAAAAAGATATCTGCTAGACCATCGATAAATCGTCCAAAGAATGTGGAATTTTTGTTAAACCTTGCTACTCCTCCATCAGAAAAGTCTAACACTCGATATACAAAATATAAAATTATTCCAAAATCAAAGAATTTCTCAGAGCCAGTCATTATTAATAAACCCATAAGAACGGATATAGAAAAATTCAGAAAAGTTAATAAATTTGGACTCAAATTTAAAATAATAAAAAAAGTAGTAAAAATATATGATGCTCTACAACAAATAACTTGTGAAAAAGACTCATTTGTTAAATTATAAATATTTTGTGTTTCTCCTGATATTTTTTTGTAAATTTTTAGAAACTTTTTCATAAATTAGTATTTTCAAAAATTTTATTTTTTTTTAATTCAAATATTTTATTACAAAATTTCATAGGAGTTTTTTTATGTGATACAAAAATTATAGTCTTATCTTTTTTTATAGATTTAATGGTTTCCATTATTTTTAACTCTGTTTCGTTATCAAGTGAACTTGTAGACTCATCAAATATTAAAACTTCAGGATTTGAGTAAATTGCTCTTGCGATACCAATCCTTTGTAATTGACCACCTGAAACTTGCATGCCTCTTTCTCCAACAAAAGTATTTTCTTTATCGGGTAAACTTTGAACGAACTTTTCAAGTTGTGCCTCCTTAATTGTGTTTTCTAATCTTTCTTTATCTATTTTATTACCATCAAAACCAAAAGCAATATTTTTACTTATACTATCATCTAACAAATAAATATTTTGTGGGACAAAACCAATCTTTAATTGCCAGCCTCGTAAATTTTTATGTATATCATAATTATCTACCTTTATCTCACCTCCTGATGGTTTGATTAATCCAAGTAATAAATTTAATAAGGTTGACTTTCCAACCCCAGTTTCACCAAAAACTCCAACAAAGTCTCCTTTTTGAATATTAAAATTAATTTTGTTAAAAATTTGTGTATCATTGTTAAATTTAAAGTCTACATTTTCAAAATTTAAATTTTTAGAAAAGTTAAACTTTCCAAGATCCATAATTTTAGTATAATTATTTTTTGAATCTCTTTCGTTAAAATTATCCGAAATCATCTTAATTGCAGCCTCACCGAAATTTATTGTTTGAATAGCTAAAAGAATTCTGTTCACTGAAGGAATAATTCTTATTGTTGCCACACCAAATATTCCTAGAATTGGCGTAAGACTTATCAAATCGATTTTACTAAATAAGAAAATAAAGATTAAAAAAGTAACAAAAATCAAAACACATAAAAACTCAAACCATAATCTTGGTAGTCTTTTTAAGAAAGTTTCATAACCCTCTATATTAACAACTTTTCTATTGAAATAATTGAATAAATTTAGGAAGTAGTTCTCTTTATTATAAATTTTAATTTCTTTTATTGAGCCAAAAGTCTCTTGAAGATTTTTGATTTTTAGAGAGTTATTGAATGACCTTTCCTCACTTAATTTTGATATTCTTTTTTTCATAACTGAATAAAATAAGTAGGCAAAAATTGTTGAAAATATAGCGATTATAAGAGTTCCTGAAGGTTCAATAATAAATAAAGTCAAAATAACGCCAACTAATATCAAAATTTCAGCTGTTAAAATAACACAATTAAATAAGCTATTAGAAAATGAGTCAATTTGATCAATGACGTAATTAATTAAAATTGATGAGTTAGTATTCGAGTGAAATTTGTAAGGAAAATTTATAAATTTTTTATAGAGTTTTTCAGCTATTTGAAATTTAATTTTAATTACTTTTGAAACCTCAATTTTTGCAATTAAAGTTAGCACTAAATTTTTTATTAAATATACAAGAATTAAAGATATTAAAGAAAATACAACCATTTTTTCTCGAGAGATCTCACTATTTAAAAAACTAAATATTTTCCGCATATAGACTGAAGACTCATTCCCTACATCAAAAAGAATTGAAACGACTGGAAAAACAAGTCCAATACTTAACAATTCAAAAAACATCCCTAGTAAAATTAAAAAAATTAAAGTATAAAATTGTTTTTTTTGATTAAGATCTAATATTGTCCAAATTTTTTTAAGGTTATTTTTCAAGTCTATTCGATTAATTTAATTATTTTTTTTATAGAGGATAAATTTTTCTCTGTTTCTTTTGCTCTATTATTCATCAAAATAGATTTTGCTACATTTTCCATTGCGGGATGTGCTGCTCTTAACATATGATTTGCATAAATAACGATTTTAAAACCATTTTTAATTAATAACTTTTCTTTTGTTTGAGAGTAAGTTGAAGGTACGCAAACTAGTGGGGTCACTGAATTGAATTTTTTGTAAAGTTTTGCGAATTGAAATATCTCTTTTGGAGTCTTTTCTTTGCTATGAATCATAATTGCATCCGCACCTGCAAGTGTGTAGGCTTTTGCTCTTTTTATTGCATCAGCTAACCCCTTGTTTAAAATAAAACTTTCTATTCTGGCAATGACCATAAAATCATTAGAATTAATTGATTTTTTGGCTGCCTTTATTTTCTTGCAGAAAGTTTTTATATTATCCTGTTGGACACCCGATTGCTCTTTAAACAAAGAATTTTTTTTTAGTCCAATCTTATCCTCAAAAATTACAGCCGAAACACCCAATCTATCTAATGTCTTAACGAGGTAGGGAAGATGCTCAATTCTCCCTCCATTATCCCCATCAAAAATCATAGGTTTGGTTGTCACATCTAATATTTCATTTAAACCCAATATTCTCGTTGAATAATCAACGGATTGATTATCGGGCTTACCTCTTGCAGTAGAGTCGGTTAGGCTTGAAGACCACATGCCATCAAACTCTTCAAATTTTGTTTTTTTTTGCAATGATAAATTTTCAATGATTAAACCAGATAAAGCGTTGTGAGCTTCTAAAATTCTTACAATTTTTTTGGATCTCAGAAGTCTTTTCAATTTTAACCTTCTATTTTCTGGAGCATTACCTATTTCAAGTTTTTTTTCTTTAAAATTTTCTAAAGAAATATTTCTCACATACTTGGTTTCGATAAGTTTTCCTCCAAATTTTTTTAGTGTTTTTATAACTTTTTGACGTATAGTTTTTTGAATACCTTGCTTCCAATCATCTCCATGAATTACATAGCTGGGCTTAATTAATCTTAAATTTTTAGTATAATCTAGAGTGTCCTGTTTAATTACTGATTTCACATATGGTAAGGATTTAAAAATTCTTTCCCGTTTAAAATAACTTAAGTGAGGTAAAGTCTTATAGGAGGTGACTGCTTTATCTGTTAAAAGACCAATAATGATGTCACCATATTTTGATGCATATTTTAGAATTTTTTTATGTCCTTCATGAAGAATATCATCAGAGAATGCAAAATATACCTTTTTTTTCATATTATTTGGCTTTTAAGATTTTTAAAAATTAGGTTACTAACATTATCACTTTTCAAGCAAATGTCATTATAGTTATTAATTCCTTTATCCAAATTCATCTTTGCGCTAACAACTTTTTTAAGTTCTTCTAGGTCTGACAATCTAATTTTTCTCAAACTATTATTTTTTTCAAAAAAAACATTATTATTTTTATCCGGATCAACAAAATATCCTGTTCTGCCTGCTCCGTAAACCTCAATAATCATTGTAGAAGAAAATGATAAAAATATTTTAGTGTTTTCAATGAATTTGTAAGAATTTAATTTAGGGTTAATATATTTCACATTACTATTTTTTAAAATTTCTCTTTCATCTTTATCTGCAATATTATTTGGGTGATGTTTCATATAAATATTTAATTTTTTTTCAGAAATAGATAGTTCCTTGATAAGCTTTATAAATTTATAATAATTTGTTTTTTGAGCATGATTTACATACAACCAATTAAACAAGTTGACTCCTATCACTAGTATATCGATCTTTTTTTTTTCGCTAAATTCTTGGCTGGATCCATTAAGATAACTTTCACATCTTAATGAGCCCACTGGGGCTATTTTATCAACCCTACTACCAAATTCAGACATAAAATTTTTTGTTGACTGTTCGTCAGCAAAACTTAAAAGCACGTCAATATCATTAAACATATTTATAGAGCCTTCAGCTAAATGGGTTTGTAGACAAAAACATTTTTTACCACCCTCTTTTTTAAATAAGTAATTTCTTATTGAACAAGTGTTGTATATTCTATCTTGAATTAAATTAGACGACTTATAAAGTTTAAAAATTGAAAAATTTTTTACATAAGAATAAATAATCAAATTTAAAATTTTAACATAATTAAATTTATGTTTTACTGATTTAAGTAAATATTTTGACACAAATTTAAATAGGTCAGATTTATTTTTTAGGCAATTTGAAATTAAGGGAACTTTATTTTTATTAATTAAATGAGTTTTGAAAGTAAAGTTTTGTGGTTTATCTTTGTAACTAAAAACTAATTTATCATTATTGTAATAAGCTGTTAGATTTTTTTTTAAATATTCATCGCTCAAATATTTGCTAGATTTATTAAATTTAATTTCTCTGTTAGTGATTATAGTTGAATTTTCAAATTTTTTTAGAACATTTTTAAATTTTTCTATCTCATCAATATAGTCTACATTAAACAAGATAATCTCGGTCTTTAATTTAGTTTCTTGGTTTTTTGAAAAAAAAAGTATTTTAAACAAGATAAATATAAAAATAATATAATCTTTTAAAATATTAAAAATACTTGAAAAATTGATAAATTTATTTTCTTTATAGCTAAATTGATTTGAAATAAATTTTTTAGTTTTTTTCTCTAAAACATAATTGTCAACATTTAATAATTTAGATATGTCAATTAGAGCGTTTCTTAATTCCCCGCTAGAAACGAAGTTATCAATGAATACTTTCAAGTTTTTAATCACTTCATATGAATTAGAATTATTTTTATTCAAATGAAATTTATTAATATCCAGCATTTTTAAAAACCCTTTTTGCAATCTTTATATCTTTTAATTTATTAATATTTACCCAATGACTTGTTTGATTTTTTAAAGCAAATAATAAACCCCTTTTTTCAGTTGCAAACATATCTACTACTTGCTCCCAAGATAATTTTCTATTTTTCTTTTCTAAAAACAGTTTCCTCATAAATTCAAAAAGTTTTTTCATTGTATTTTTTGAAATTTTATTTATTCCTATAATTTCTCCAGAGAAAACTTTTAATTTATTTTTATAATCGATTCTGAGAACACGGTTTTTTTTATCTGTTCTGACAACAAAACTTTTGGGAAACAGCTTGTGATTTCTTTTTGATTTTATACCAATAACACTTTTAAATTTACTTTTTAAAATATTATCAAGGATTTTAGGGTTAAAAATGATATCAGTATGTAATATTAATAAATCTTTCTTTGGAGACCAGAATTTTTTAAAAGAGTACCATGTGTAAGAATGCCCGTATTTTGAGTAGTTT
>MDSW01206409.1_pt1 | contig 26965 bp, 17 predicted proteins | sample 811171 | NCBI WGS metagenome assembly MDSW01 (sample SAMN05326641, study PRJNA326480) | marine metagenome | isolation source: seawater | place: Atlantic Ocean: North West | collected 2012 | reverse complement strand
CAGACAAGTTAAAAAGAGATCTCCGACTTATCGGACCTGGTTGGGTTATAGTGAATGCTTTTGTTGAAAATCTACTTGAACTTGTTGTTGACTTTGAAGATCTTTTGGCTAAAGAAGAAAATTATAAAGAGCAAATTTTACAATATTATCAGAAAGAATTTCATATTACACCGGAATACATTTCTATTTCAGTTGAAGGACCACCACATCAACGTATATTTACAGAAGGTGTTATAGATAAGGATGGAACGGTTGTAGGAAAAGGTGTAGGTAAAAAGAAGGCTGACGCACAGCAACAAGCTTCTCTTGAAGCACTTAAATTCTTTGGATGCCTTGAATAATAAAATTTGATAAGATGTGTAAACTAATATCATTAGTATTTTCTTTTTATATATTAAATAATGAGCACTGCTAAGAAAAAAGTTTTGACCAGAAAACCACAAAGTGTAATACCTAATATGAAATTATTTCATAATGATAACAGTATTGATCGAGTGTCATTACCTGAATGGACCTTGCCAAACGATAAAGATTTCCCAAGTTTTTTAAAAAGATTTGATGATGCTACACGAAGTCAAGAAAGACAGCCATTAAAATTATGGAATAGTAATGAACAAAGATATGTTGATATAGGTGCTTACTCTCATCAAAAGTTTGTATCCGATTTTATGAATGATAATTCACCCTATAGAGGACTATTACTATATCACGGTCTTGGTTCAGGTAAATCAGGAGCATCTATTATGATAACTGAAGGATTTAAAAATAGAAGAGTAGTTATTATGTTACCAGCATCATTAAGAAATAACTATGAAAGAGAATTAGCAACTTTTGCAGATATAGGGTATAAACAAAACTATAATTGGAAATTTGTAGACTTATCAAAAGTTTCAGATGATAAAATGGACGTAGTTAGAGATATGCTTGTAGAAAAAGGCTTAGATGCCAGTGTTTTTGTAAATATTATGCATCATAATAATGTAAAATCCTATAAAAAAGGTGTATGGATGATTAATTATGATGAAAGTGAACCTAATTTTGATAGTTTAGACGAAAAATCTCAGGCTCAGTTGCTTGACCAAATAAAAATAATGTATAATTTTAGATTTACTATCCTTAATTATAATTCAGGACAATACACTATAACCAATATATTTGAAAAACTTATACCAAATTATGCTGCGATTCATTTAAAATTATTTGGAAGCAAAAAGAAATCTCAATTAACTAATAAAGATAGAACAGCATTGTTAAATTATGCATACAATTCAGAAAATGGTGTTTCTAATCCATTTGATGATAAAGTATTAGTTATTGACGAAATTCATAATTTAACTGCTTCTATGGTTGGTGGTGGTTTTAATGGACCTAAATTATATGAGTTAATAATGCGAGCAAAAAATCTAAAAATAGTGCTTCTTTCAGGAACACCAGTTATTAATTATGCTTTCGAAATAGGATTGATGATGAACATGCTAAGAGGATTAATCAGATCATATAGGATTAATCTAAAGCACCCGACTGGCATATTTAATGCATCTCAAATTGAAAATATTTTAAAATCAACTCCGCATGTAGATAGATTTAAATTAAATATTAGAAATAAAAGCATTGATATAACAAGAACACCCATTGGATTTGTAAAAAGTCCATCTGGTAATGGAAAAGTTGTAAAAAGTGAGTTAAACGATGACCCAAGTGATCAGTATTTTGTAGGAGTAATTATTCAAGAATTGAGTAAATTAGGATATCAACAAAATGGCGATTTTGATACAAGTTATTATTCAATGTTTCCTGATTTGCTTGTAAACAGAACCAGTTCAGAAAGTATGATAGGTAATACTAATGAACGCGATATTAACAAGGAGCTATTTAATAATTTTTACATCGATACTGAAAATTTCCTTCTTAAAAACACAGTTACATTTAAAAACAGAATTACTGGTTTAGTATCATTTTATAATGAAATCAGTGGGAAAGATGAAGCTACTGGTGCCGATATTTTTCCAGAATTAGAATTTGCTGAAGAAAAAGATACACATGCCTTCATGTCTAATTTTCAATTTATTGAGTATGCGGCTAAAAGAAAAATAGAGAGAGAGTTAGAACAAATTAATAAGAGAAGAGGTGGCGTTAACCAAAAAGCCATGATTGAAAACGTTACAGAAAATGTTCCTAATTTATTTAGAGTATTTTCAAGACAAAAAGGCTTGTTTGTATTTCCTCCTACAATTGAAAGACCAATGCCTCCTAAAAAGGATGAACTTATTAAAGATAGTTTAATTACGTCAGCTGGAAAAGATGTAGTTAATAAAATTTCTGAACAATTAAAAGTAATTTTTGAATTAGATGTTTCTACAAGACAGGAAAAATTAGAAGAATATCTTTCGGCTCTTCCAAGTAAAGAATCATCTATTGCTGATGAATTAGTAGGTAAATTATTCTCTGATAATCCTGGTGAATTTAAAGATAAAGAAGCTTGGCTAAAATCATATAAATTTAATGATAGTAATGCTTTGAATCTTGATGTGAATGTAACTTCTGACGAATCAGAACAAACATACAGAGATATATGTATTCAGGCTATTGAACAACTCACCGAAAATAATCTGTCGATAGAAGGAGACGGAATTAATTTAATGGACTTATCCCCTAAGTATGCTCTAATGTTAACTAATATGCATAACACACCCGGATTAATTTTTGGATATTCCCAATTCAGAAGCGTTGAAGGTATTGAAATATATGCGAGAATTTTAATAAGACATGGTTATTCACAATTAATAACAACTGTTCGCGGAAAAGAAGTAGAAATTGAAAAAGATACGTCAATTGAAGCAGGTTCTCGTGTTAGATATGAAGTTAGCAAAGATACTTGGCGAACATATCTTGTTGAAGAAATAGAAGGTTCTTCTGTAAGACTTGAAGGTATTGATGAGCCTGTTGAAATAGATAAATTACATAGGGCTTGTTTTGCTCTATGGACAGGAACTGAATCTGTAGAAGAACGCAGTAAAATTTTAGATATATATAGAGGTTTAAGCAATAAGTTTGGTCAAGATTGTTTGATGTTATTTACTACACAATCCGGAGCTGAAGGAATATCATTAGCCTACGTAAGACAAGTTCATATAATGGAACCTTATTGGAATAATGTCCGTATTGAACAAGTAATAGGAAGAGCACGTCGTATTAAATCTCATGTATTATTACCTGAAGACCAAAGAAATGTAAAAGTATTTCAATATATAATTAAGCTTACAGATGCCCAAAAGTCAGGTCTATGGGTATCTGATATGGACGAAAGTGAACTTAAATTACTTCAAGAAAGTAAAGATAGTGGATTTGATGCAGACGAATATCCTGAAACCGCAGAAATATCAACAGCTTTTGAAATATATGCCCAGAAACTTTCAACCGAGATTACTCAAAATGACGAAGGATTATCATCAGATGAAGTTCTTGCGGAAATTTCAAAGAACAAAAAGCGTATTTTAGATAGTTTCTTAACTTTAATGAAGGAATCAGCTGTAGATTGTAATTTTAATAAAAGAGACAATATAATGTCTAATCGTGAATTGGAATCACTTAAATGCAATGATATAATTATAGGAGAAGGTAACGTAACGTATGATATCTGGATTGATGAACTTGATTCAAGATCAGCTAGTTCTGTAACCGAAGCCGAGAAGATTAAAAAAATTAAAACTAAAAAATTAATCATGACACAGCAGATAAAAGGTAAACCTATAAAAACTTTCCTTAATTTACCACCTGAGTTATCAGATACAACAGTTAGTGAAGCGATAAGACAACTTCCAGTTGGTCATAAGATTTATGATTATTATATTTATTATGATTTATATCATAAAGAAAGAAGTGGCGGCTTTAAAAGTTTATTCAAAGTAGGTGAAATTATAAATCAGGGAGGCCAAAACAAAATTTCATTTAGTAAATCATTTGTAGACAGAATTGATGACTATGGTGAAATACATGATTGTATGGTTGAAAAAGAACGGGAAGGTATTACAATGCCTGAGTCTGGAGAATTTGAAATTATTAAATACGCAGCAGAAATTAAAGAATGTCATAAGAAAAAAGAGAAATGGGTATGCCAATTTTGTGACGAAGAAGTTACAGGACCTGAATGCTCCGACTGTTCTGTGTCAAGAGCAGAATCAGAATCCTATCAAGTTAAAAGCACTCAAACAACGACATCAACAAAAACTAGAATTACATTACTTGATTTTGAATCTGATGATGAAAGCGACTCTGACGATAACAGTAGCTCTGGCTCCAGAACTGACTCTGGCTCTGACTCTGGCTCTGACTCTGGCTCTGACTCTGGCTCTGATTCTGGAACTGACTATGGCTCTAGCTCTAGTAATGATAGCAGTTCTGGAGATGATAGTGATTCTGATTAAACAATATTACAAGTTATACTAAAATATTTTTTCATATAATTATTATTTATTATATGAGTTAATTCAAAATCACGAATATCAATACTAAAGTGTCTATTTGATTTTATTATTATTTTATGTTTGGGAACATAGTTATACTTATAATAACTTAAAACCTTTTCTACACTGAAAGGAATAAATTCTATTGTATCAATAACTGTATTATTGAGGTCATTACTAATTATAACACTTGGGTTAAATTTATGTTTCGCATTTGAGTAAAATGATATATTTTCTATTAAGAAGTCACTATTAATTACATTAAATTTATCTACCTTTATTGGTAAAATTTCAGACTTTATATGTTGACCCTTATCTTTACCAGGTATATAATATTTCCCCATGTTATAAGATTTATTACTTGTTGGTTTATTTTTAACAGCACCATTAAGTAGCATTAAAAAGTCTGTTTTTGATGTAAAATCTCTATATAGGTGAGGTGAATTTTTGTAATAATGCATGTCATACAATAAATATTCACAGTTAATAGGTATTTTATGGTGATATTTATAATATGATTCATAATTGTTATGTAACTCTTTGGGAATATTTTTAAGAGTTAACAATAATTTAACCATACTATTTATTTGAATATTGTATTTAAATAAATAATATTTAATTGAGTTCGGGTCTTATTTCAGCGGTAGGATCAAGTTCTTGAGTTTTAATTTCAAAAATATATTCCAGTTGATTTGAAAGATTTACCAACTTGTGGTCATTTTCAGACGCAAGATCTGTTTGTATAGTGTAAACGTCGTCAGCGGGGTCGTTATTTCCACCATCATCGTGATTAGTTAATTTAACTTTTGTTTTTTGATTTTCATTTATATTAAAAATACGGTCTCTTGGGAATGTGTTTGCATAAAATTCTTTTGTAATAGTTGAATTAGGGTCACTGTAATTAGTTACTTGAGTAATATCACTATCATTAAATGATGATTTAGCGTTATCACCATCCGAGTCTAACAATTTAAGTGTTAATCTATCTAATTTAGCAAGAGGAGATGCATAAAACATTGTAAAATCATCATCATCATTTTTGTAATACAAATATTTTCTTCCATTACTAAAACCAAATTCTTTATCAAAATGTATTTTACAGAATATTTTATCAGCAAATGTTTTTGTGCTAATTATATTAGATCCAAATTCATCGACTGATAAAAAGAAATATGGTTCAGGAACATAAAATTCATCTCTTGGTTTAGGAATAATAACTCTTTTAAGTTTAATAGATACAACATTCTTTAGTACTTGTTGAACAGTTGGATTTCTCATACCGGTTGAAGTAAATGTTTGTTGTTTTACTCCATTGGCATTGTTAACAGTGTCAGCTCTATCTTCAACTTGGAGAGTTTCAGTCTGGGTTCCTTCTGCTCCAAAAACAATTCTGAATTTGTATTTATCAAATTCACCATTAGATAGATCCCTATCCCTTGAACTTACAATTAAATTATGAGTTCTTAATGTCAATGGTTTTTCTTTCTGCTCTTTAATAACTCTTGGTATATCCATGATTGTATTGTAAAATTTAGATATATCATTTTTCTCCATAATTTTAATCATTGAATCAATTTTATTATTGGCATTTGTTAAATTATTACCTTGGGACTCTAAACCAGATTTAATAACCTGTAACTCGTGGTCTGGTATAGCATTATTAGAAACAGTTGTTAAATCCCTTGGAGTAACCGAATTATCAATTAATTGTTTAGGGTATAACTCAGTTACTTGTTGATCTGATTTATCATTTTGTTGTAGATTTTGAAGCTGGTTATTAAATTGTGAAGAAATTCCATCATTCTCAGTCATTTGTGCTAAAACTTGATTGTAGTCAATATTATCTGGACTCATATCATCATTATCATTAATTTCAATTCGTGGTCGGTCTGAGTCATCTTCATCTTCTACAAGCGATGTAAATTGATTTTCAAGAATATTATTAATTGGTTTACTATCTTCGGCAAGGAATTGAGTATTTTTTTGAGTTGGAGGATTAAATTGTCCAGTTTGACTTAAATTAATATTCGCTTGACCTTGGGCTACATTAGAATTTCTTTGTATATTATTTATCTGATTCTGCAACTCTTCTTGTTGTTTAAGTAACATTTGAACTTGATTATTTTGAGGATTATTCATGTAGCTTTGCTGAGTTAACATACTATTTTGAGAAACAGAACCATTGTTCATACTTGGATGATTCACCCCATTTTGAATTTGATTAATGCTATTGGATGCTGGCATATTACTAGATTGAGAGCTTGAATTAGCTATATTGTCATAATCTGTCTGTCTGCTTTGTTGTAGCATATCATATTTATTTTGAACATCATTGTTACTCGCACTATTAGGTTCTTTAAAATTAATAGGTTTGGGGAATTGAGCTGGTTGTTCGTCTCTTTCACTTACAAGTCTATTAAAATTTGACATTACATTTGTTGAACCATTAGTGTTGAGAGGTTGTTGAACAGTTGTAGATAGAGGTCTATTATCCAGCTTATTAATCTGTTGTTGAGAAATAGAATTCATGTCTCTTTGAAGTTGGTCTATATTTGTTTTATTATTAATTTTTTTAATGGTATCTGTAAAATAATTCATAGCAACATTGATTGACTTTTGAGAAAGATATCTACTCGCATCTAAATTACTCATATTAGATGGAAGATTAAATGAATTTCTTTGTTGATAAACCGCTTTAATAATATTAATCAGTTCTTTATGGAACTTTTGGTCAGATTTTATATCAAAATTATGTTGTTTTTGAATCTTGTCAGATAGTATATTATAAATTATATTGAAATTTTCTTTCGAGAAAAAAACCTTCTCCATTATATTTATTATATATTTAATATTTAATTATTTTCCTTTATAATGTTATTAACTATATAAAACTTTTTTAAAAATATATTATAAATGAATCATGATTCATATAATTCTCATATAATTCCAAGTCCTGAAACTGTAAGACCAAGAAATGACCATTCTCAAATTATTATTGTTGATTCAAAAGATAGAAATAAATTTTTATATAAAAATTCTAATAATTACGTTGCGGAATTAAATTCTCAATTTTATAATGTAACTGAGGTAGAATTAATATCTATGTATTACAAATTTAGTAATTACGAATTTAATAATAACAATAATAAATTGTTTATTACTAACAATACTACCAGTGATAACTTATCAATTTCATTAGGAATAGGTAATTACACTACTGAAAAAATGATAACTCATCTTACTTATAAATTTAACTCTTACTGTAGTATTAAAAACATAAATTATGAAATTACCCCCAAATATTCATCTATTTTAGATAGGTTTTATTTTAGTATTAATAATACAGATAAATTCACTTTAAATTTTAAAGGTAGTGAAAAAAGGTATCCGTCCACTCTATATGGTAATACAGCAACAAATACAAACATATTTTCTTATAAGAATAATACAAATGGTGTTTATTTTGGTTTTTCAGAGAACGATTTTAGTAATACCTACAATCTTTTTTCGATGAAAATTGAAACTACTAATACAACTGACAAAATTCATAAAATTACATTAACTATAAAAGATAAAACAAGTTATTATAATTTGATTAATGTTCTAAATACACAGGATACCGATATGCAAATTTACTTTGAAAATAGTAATAATGGAATAAATACTTCCTATACTATTCTTTATAATGACTTAATAGGGCACGAAGTTGTATCCGATGAATCTATATCTGTTACATTAAAGTTAAGTGAAAATATTAATAATTTACTAATTATAAACCCTATTTTCTATACTAATATTGTTATGGGTGATATTATCAGAAGTGATATTAAAGATTCCTATGTGCTTTTAGACATTCAGGAATTTAATCGTTTAGAATCTTTAAACAGTAATATTCAAAATAGCTATGTAAAAATCCCCGTAAACCAAAATGAACATATATATTTTGATAATACCAAAAATCATGGGACAATAAAATATTTTAATCCTATACTAAAAAAACTAGATAGATTAACAATAAAAATTAAAGATCGAGATGGTAATATTCTAGACAGTAATGGTTTAAATCATACAATGGTGTTTGCTGTAAAAAGCCTAAATAGTAAAAATAACTTAGCATAATATTCTAATAATAATAATTATTAGATTATTCAATTTTATGTTCTTGTTTCCACTGATTAAATTTATTTAAAAATAATTGTATTCTTTCTTTAACCTCTTCTGTGTTGTTATACTCTATAATTTCATCCCTTGTTAAAGGAAGTCCATCAAAAGGATTTGTCTGATTAAAAACAAGATGATTCATTATAATCTTTTTCTCTACAATTGTTTTTGTATTAGGCATCTCGATAGGGTCTTCTATTGGTATATAGTATATTGGGTCTACAAAATCAACTGGTATATCTTCGTCATATTTTTCAAGGGTTTGATTTTTCGCATATATCTTCTTATCAAGAACATCCATAAACCTATTTAGGATATCAGTTACTTTTAAATCAGTTGGATTATGGTTAATAAAGCCTATTAATTTTTCAGTATTTTCAATACATTTTCTATCATATAAACTATCGTTATCTACAAATGATTCAGTAAAATTTGTATTATATGTTATGGTCCTTATATCATTGAAAAATTTTGTATAAAAAGCATGTATATTCTCTGTAAAGTAATACGAAAAGATATTTAGTTCATTAAGTGAACTTTCAGAAAATTGTTTAAAATGACAATACAGTCTATTTTTGTAAGAACTATTAAATACAGTACTAAATAATTCGCAGAATTTATTAATTATAAATGGATTATGTATAGTTTTTCTTCGAATTAATAAACTAACTAATTCATAAATCATAATTATATTATCAAATGAATTAACAACTTTATAAATATGTGTAGTAGGTTTTCTATCATTATCTAGTAAGGCTTTATTAGAAGTTTCTAAAATAACAAAATTTTCTGTTATTTCACTAATTAATAATGTTACAAAAGAACATAGTTTGTGGGAATCTAATTTATCAAACACATTCATTTTCTCCGCATAATTATCTAATTCTATGAAATCTTTTTGATATTTATAATAAAGAAAAGTTGGGTCAAATCTTATAGATTCGGTAGGTTTTACATATTCTAAGATACATCTGGCAATATGAAATCTAACAAGCTCCTTTTCATAAAATCCAGAGTTTTCATCATATTTTTCAATTTCAGAATAATATTCAACAAGAGATGATATAACCGATTCATTACTAAATATTTTCCAAGATGAATCTGACAGAATACGAACCTTTGTATGAACGTTCACCTTTTTACTACAAAAAATATCATTAAGTTTATTAATATAAATATCTTTTACAAGATTATCTATTAAATTGTCAATATATGGACTATTAGATTTGTATTTATACCATTTATTAGTTAAATAGGGAATCACACTTATAATTTCACTATAGTTAGGATGAGTCGTATGACAAATAAAATCAAAATCGGATAAATAGCTACAGAATAGTGTAGTGAAATGTATATTATTTACAAGAAAAAGATTATTAATTGTGTCATTACATTTTCTAATTTCAAGTAATAATCGCGATTTGTTATCACTTGAAGTCCTATTGATATATTTTTTTAAATAGTCCTCCGATACAATATCCAGAGTTTCAAGTGTATTTCTCGAAGTAGATATTATAGTGTATAATTGCCCTAATATTGTAAATAATAATTTAGCCATACTATTAAATAATGATAATCCTTCATCGACACTTAGATCGGTTGTAAATCTAACCATTAGTTTAATGAAATTTATGTAAGTTATAAAATCACTATGCCGAAATGAGTAATAATTTGAATTCTGTAAGAAAAGATTAAGTCTGGTATATAATTTTTGAGAACAGACTTTATAAAAAGTCAAATGTTTTTTATTTGGTTTAAATTTAAAATGCTGAATTCCCCAGTCTCTTATCAAAAGGGTCGATAACATATTGTCGTAAAATAAATGTTTTTTAATAAAGTAATCAATAAGTTCATCTGTTAAAAAATCTTTGTCAAAATATCTCTGAATAGGAATAGTCTTAAATAAGCTTGCTATTTTTGTTGCGATATGATATTTTGTTGAAACATAAACATGGTCATTTTTTAGTAAATCATATAAATTTACTAATGATTGAACATAATTTTTAAGTGGAACTGAAGAAAAAATAATATTATATAAGTCCGTAATAAAAGATTTATTTACTTCTCCCAAAGGGTCTAATGAACGATTAACAATACAGTTAAGAAAATCTTTGTCTGTATTATCTAAATTATTAAAATGAGATGAATCAGTAATAGTATTTTTGTTTAAAGCAAATTCTACTTTATAATCAGTTGTCTTTTCTTCATCTTCATTGTTGATAGAAACTTCATTAATCTCAATATTTATCATTGGGTTGTCAACTGGTGTATTATCAAGAGATACATTATCACCAGATACATTATCACCAGATACATTATCAAGAGATACATTATCACCAGATATGTTATCACCAGATATGTTATCACCAGATATGTTATCACCAGATGTAGTATCAATTGCGTTTTCGGAAACGTTATCTAAATCAAAATTATTCTCAGATACGCTTTCAGAAATATTATCAATTTCGTTATCTGAATTATTAGAGATAATAATATTGTTACTTTCTACGGATATCATATTAACTAAACTATCTGAAGATAAATTAGATGATACACTTGTATTAGTTTGACTTAGGGAATTATCATCACTACTACTCAAAATATTGTCATTATTTAATATATTATGTGTAACATTATTAGCTACATTATCTATCTCATCATCTGAATCAATATCAGAAATTATACTATCAGATATATTTTCTGATTCGCTTGTATTTCTTAATTCAGGGTCATTTTCTGATGAATCACTCATTACTATATTTATTAATAAAGTCTTTAAATATATAAATCGAGAAGATTATAAGATTAGAACAAATAAATTTATTTTTATATTATAAATGAATAGTTTGATATTTCTTATAATTGTTTTATTATTAATATTCAGATTTACTAACTTATGTAATTCTACAATAGAAAATTTTAGTAGTTCAAGTACTGCCAAACTATCTTTTATAGCAGATGACCACTTGTATGTATATCATCTTAAAGCAGGTTCACAGTTGCCCAAAGGCAGACAAACTTGGTGGAGAAATAAAAGTGGGTTTAAACGTATAGGATATGTTAAATGCTGTAATAAATTAGTTAAAATGAATATTCCAAATTTTAAAGGAGGTGATAAAATTGTATTTTATTATTTAAATACTGGAGGACCTGGATATATTGCTGGACATATTTTTTGGAACGGAACATATTATCCAACTAATAATGTAGATTATAAATGTACTGGCGTATATTCAAGATATAAATCAAAAGGAAGACATTTTAGACCTTCTGGTAAAAGAATAGGATGTTTTAGAGATGGTCCAAGAAGAAGAGTTAGATTTGTAGCAGGTTATCCTATGTCAAATGAAAAATGTAGAGAAATCGCACATGCAAGAAAACATAAATATTATTCACTGCAATATGGTGGTCAATGTTTTACAGATTATAGTTTATGGCATTCTGTAAGTTATGGCAGAATACCTAACTGGAGATGTAACATGAAGGGTAAAACACGAAAAACCAGATGGACTCAAAGACAGGGGGGTGGATGGGCAAATGACTTATATGATACTTCAAAAGCTCCTGATTTAAGACATTGTGGAAAAGCTAATAAAAGAGGAATACATGAGGACGCATATCGTATTAAGACAGCACAGGGTCCTTATTGTTCTCATAGTGAACTTGGATGGGTTGAAATAACTTTTGCTACAGAGGCGAGTGATTTAGTTGATACTAAATTTTGCCCTGACCCAAGATATACAGAATTTAATGGCGCAGCTTGTTCGTCTAATGATGATGTGGAAAGTTGTTCAAGAACACCTAAAAAAGGTTTTGAAGTAGATAAATCTAGATGTATTAATCTATATAAAGTAGACAAATCAAATTATGAAAATAAAGATTTTTTTACACTTATTTCAATAGCAATCGGTAGAAATTCTAAGCATGTCAATTCAAAACTTCAAAACAAATTTACTGATTCTTCAGTAGAATTATTAAAATTAGCTTGTTCAATAAAATCAATTGCTGGAAAATTAGAATATGACGAAGAGGCTAAATGCGAAAAACAAATAGAAGAAATTTTAGTAAAGGGTAAAAATACTCATCAATTTTTTGGACTTATAAAAGAAGCAAGTGCTCTCTGCAAAAATCCTAAAATGGGTAATCCAAAGTTATGTAAAGCATTTAAGGAAAAATTAAGAAATGTAATAAGATATGCCAGAAGAATTAACTTTACAGCAAATGATAAACAATTCAGTTGTTCTTGCCCAGAAGATTTAGTTAATGGAAGTAGTATTGTAGCAAAAGATACCGCACTGTACATAGCTAAATATGATTCTGCCAGCACAAAACCTTACAGAGTAAGAAATTATAATTTCATAGGCAATATGACTATATCAGTTTGGCTTAGACCTACTAATAAAAACAGATGGCGTGAAAATTTTTTCCATGCCGGTTATGGGGGAGAAGGAACTATAACTTTGGAAAAAAGAGGACAATTAAGTTATTACTATGGACCGAAAGGATCTAATTCAGGTGGATATCAATGGGCAGGTAGTAGAAAATCTATACCTAATAATAAACTTACACATGTTACCCTTGTAAGAGATTTCAGTCGTAGAACTATAATATGGTATATTAATGGTAAAGTTACAAGTAGAACAAGAGCTAAACACACTTATGCCGGAAGAACTTCATGGGCTCCTTATATTGGAAAAGGTTATACTCACGCTTACAAGGGACAATTTCATCATTTAAGAATATACAAAAGAGTTTTAAGTCCCAAAGAGATAATGGACACTTTTAAAGAAGGACTTGTTCCTAAAAATACAAGAAAATGCGGACCTTGTTAATTAAATAAATAATTACATATTTTTGTAATTGTTTATTAGTCAAATGATACATATATCTTAACATTTGATTTATTAAGTTTCTTTGTAGCAGAAATAGATAATTCCTGTCTTTTTCTTCTACTTGATTTACCTTTGTTGTTTGAAGATTTATCAACACTATAAACAGCTTTATAGCAGTCATTCATATCTTTTTCAATATCTACAAGATTATTTTCAATATAACTTAGAACAGAGTTTTTAATTGTCCATTTAAAAAAATTAAGCTGTCCAACAGTAGTAGTTATGTAATCTTCATTATTGTAATAAAATTGAATACGGTCTCTTCTACAAAATGGATCAAATTGTTTTTTTTGATATCCTTTTAATTGTAACTTATAGTCAAGATAAACAACAAATTCTTTACCACTATTTTGATCAGTTATATCTGAAATAATTTCTCCACTATTATCAATTAAATAGGAAATATTATTTTTTTTAGAATAATTTGTTACAAACCAATCCATAACCCTTAGTGATATTTTTGAATCGCCATTAATAATAGGCATAATAATATTTAAATTTTCTTCTTTAAGAAAGAATGTTTTAAGAGAATCCATAAGCAAGTTTTGTTTAACATTAGTAGAATAAGATTTTACACTTTTACTCATTAGTAAAAATAACTACTGTAATTGTTTTTAAGTATTTTTATAAGTTATTATATATATTTTATATATATATATGGCAAAATCAGTTACTAATAGCGATGCTATTACATCAATGAGACATTGTGATGATAGTATCAGTGAAATAGATGCGATGATAACAAGACTTCTTAAAATGAAGAAACAGATAATAGCTCAAAAAGAATATATTGAGGTAGCTTTAAAGGATGCTAATGATTCCGCTAATACTAATGCGGGCGCGGCTGTAAATACAGCAACAGATCAAAATGCTAAAATAGTTGATTTTAGAGTAAATTTATTTAAACATCAACAAAAAGTAAAAAGACTCGCTACAGCTACTACAACAGATGGAACCCAGGGAAGTAATATTACAACAGGGACATCTACAACTGATGATATTGATACAATCAGGGCTAAGAAAAACGGAGGCGGGGGTGGTGACATTTTCAAATCCTATCAAATAGCAGATTGGACCCTTGTAAATGGCGACGAAGGTATAACAGACAGTATTTTTAATGGAGTAGACATAGTAGGAACTAAAAAGTTTTTAATTGGTGTAAACTCTTTACTAACTCAAAGTAACGATGTGAGTAGTAACAATAGCAATGCCACTGAAGCTATAATACCTTATAATACAAGTTCAACAACTAAAGGTGATTTTGATAGTGCTTACGATGCTGGCGGAATTCATAAAATTAATGAAGAGGTTTTAAGAGGATTAATAATGCGTGCTAATGAAAATGAAAAAGGTCAAGCAGATTTATCAGAAGAAAATGGATTAACTATACGAGAAGTCGCAGGCGAAGAGATAGTAATTGACGAAACATTTGCTAAAATTACACAACAAGTAAACACAGCGACTAATTCAGCATCTCTTATTATAGATGTAGCAAGTGTGTCGGGAGGCAACGTCACTGCATCGAACCAAAAATTAACTAATAAATTAGTTATTGAGAATAACAATGTATCTAAAATTACTGTAACTGACCCAGGAGTTGGATACAGTGCTAATGATGTAATAACAATTGACAAAAATGGGATTCCAGGTAAATCTGTTCCTGTAGGGAGCACGCATGATACATTCTCCGGAACAATAACATATCCTACAGAAATTACAGGAGTAACATCAGAAACGACCCAAACTGGTATTACAGCAACTCCTTCCACGACAGGTTTTGGAGCCGGCGGGGGTTCTTTAACAGTCGATGTAACTATATTCAATAATATAATTACTAATATTATAGTTAATACATATACAGCTGGAAGTGCTGGCGTAGCAGACGATGATACTTTTTCAATTACAGCATCTGATTTACAAACAGCTTTTTCAGGTTCAAGTGTAACAGGAGATACCACAGTAACTGTATCAACAGCAACTAAATTAATTGCTAAAAAAAGTATTAATGCATATGCTACAGGAGGATTCACAACAAATCCTACCGACACAACTGATGGTTCATTAACTGATATTGCTGTTACTGGTGGTGATGGGACAGGAATGACGCTTGATTTAACTGTAGCATCTAATGCTGTAACAGAAGCTATAATTAAAACTACAGGTTCAGATTACAAAAAAGATAATGTAATTACAGTTGATAAGAATTTATTACCAGGTAGTTCACTTGGAACAGGAACTACAAAAGATAGTTTTGCTAATGTAACTCAAGAACCAACAGGAGCAGATGATGCTACTCATGACGAATGTGCTGTAGTAGCAGTAACAGGGAGTGGTGATGGAAATATGACAGTTGATGTAACTACAGCAAGTGGAGTAGCTTCTGCAGTGACTGTTGGAGATGTAACAGGTGCTGGATATGCCGTAGGAGATGAAGTCAAAGTTGATAAATCATCTATGACTAATGCTACGGAAGATCTATTGTTTACATTAACCGCCGTTCCTGGTTCATCAGATACTGATTTAAAATTTACATTAACTTCAGTTCCTGGTTCATCAGATACTGATTTAAAATTCCAATTAATAAAGGTCCCTGGTGCTACCAATACAACTGCTACTACTAATCGTGGTAAAAAAATAAGAGGATTTAATTTATAAATTAATTAATTATATTTACAATTAATTATTTTTTAACACTTTTACCTTTACCTTTACCTTTACCTTTACTATATTTAGCAGGAACGTAGTCAGCAATAATATCTAAACATTCCTTTTTACTTAATTTTTTAGGATCAATATCTTTAGGAACAGGTGTAAATTTGCTTCCCTTTTTAATATAAGGACCATATGGGCCATTTCTTACGCTAAGACCACTAAATTCTTTAATTATATTAGATTGTGTGGAATCAATTGTTTCTTTAGCTTGACTAAGAGTTATTTTTTTATCATCGACAGAAAACTTTCGGTTATCATAATTTAGGTAAAAGCCATAAGGTCCTTTGTTGATAGTCACAACCTTACCTTTATATTCACCCAGTTCTTTTGGATATTTTAATAATTCGGTGGCATCTTTAAGAGATATTACATTAATATCCTCAAATTCATCGGTATTAATACTGACAAATCTTGGACTTTCATCTTTTTCTCCATACTGAATACATGGACCATATTTACCTATATAAGTATACACATTTTTCCCCTTATATTTACCTAAATGGTTAGTTTTTCTATCTTTGTAAGATTTTTTTATTTCACTATCACCTTTTAGTTTCAATACAGTTGGATGAAAAGTATCATATACATTGCGAGTAATTTTAACCCAGTTTACTTTATTATCAGCAATCTTATCAAGATCTGTTTCCATTTTCGCAGTAAAGTTATACTGGCATATATCATTAAAATGTGTTTCAAGATATTCATTAACAAGTTTACCAATATCAGTTATAAAAATTTTATTTTTCTCAGATACAGATTTAGTTTTTTTTTCTTCTTCTTTTACATGGGTATCTCCATTTTGAATACTTAATATATCAAGAGTAATATCTTTGTAGTTATGAGTGGTTTTTTTAAGAGCATACTTTCTTTCAAAAAGTTTACCTACTATACTTGCAAATGTAGATGGTCTTCCTATTCCTTTATTTTCAAGTTCTTTAATCAATGATGCCTCAGTATATCTTGATACAGGTTTTGTATTTTTTTCGGTAGCTACCATAGTGAGAGGAATATAAGTTGATCCTAATTTTATTTTTTTAATTAGACTCTCATGACTTTCAGAAGAACTTTGCGAGGAATTATATAAAACTTTAAATCCTTCATCAATTACTTTAGTTAATGTAAATGTAAATTTATGAACTTTTGATTGAATTGATTCCAATGTATATGTATAATTCTTTTCACTATATTGTTTCATTTGAGAAGCTATTACACGCTGTCTAATAATATTAAATAATTTCGTTTCATTAGCAGGAAAGCTATCAGGTAAATCATCAAGACTTACTGGTCTAATACATTCGTGAGCTTCCTGTGCGTTAGAAACTTTACTCTTAAATTGCCTTTTCTTAAAATATCCAGAGTAATTTTCATCAATAAATTCAATAATTTTTTCCATAAAGTTATCAGAAATAATAGTTGAATCAGTTCGCATATAGGTAATTTTACCTTTTTCATATAGTTTTTGTAGAACAGACATTGTTAGCGAAGGTGACATACCAAATCTGGATGAAGCATCTTGTTGAATAGTTGATGTAATATAGGGCGCAGGGGGATTTTGTTTAGATATTTTATCATTAATATTAGATAACTTAAATGTATGATTTATTAGTTTACCAAGTAACGATTTGACTTTCATTTTATCCTCAATTTCTTTATAATAATTTGTTTCTATTTCACCATAAATATCAAATACACTTGATAATTGAAAGCTTTTATTAGATTTAAAATCTTCTATTGTTTTTTCTCTTTCGTTAATCAATCGAAGAGCAGGTGTTTGGCATCTTCCTGCTGATAATTTTCCTTGAATAGCAGACCAAAGAAGAGGAGATATTTCAAATCCAATAAGTAAATCAAGTATACTTCTTGTTTGTTGAGCATGAAACAAGTTAAAGTCTAAAGTTCTGGAATTATTGAATGCTTTAACTACTGCTGATTTTGTAATTTCATTAAAACATATCCTTTTTGTATTTTCTTTAGAAAGATTGAGAACATCTGCAATATGAAAACCTATTGCCTCACCTTCTCTATCTAAATCAGTAGCAATAACAACATCATCTACCTTTTTTTTTAATTGTTTAAGATTGCTTACAACTTTAGATTTATCTTTTGTAACTGAATATGTTGGCTCAAAATCATTACTTATATTGATTGATTTAAGTCCATTAGCAAAATATCGGATATGTCCAAATGATGCTTCAACTATAAAAGAATGTCCTTTAATAGTATTTAAAAATTGTTGTATCTTATTCTTTTTTGCTGGTGATTCTACAATAACAAGATATTTCATTTTTTATTATATTATACTTAATAAATAATTAATCAAATTTAACACCTATTTTAATTTTAAGAAATTTTATTTAAATTCGTAAGATATAAAAAGACGATATGTCTGAAAATAATGATATTTTAGAATTTATTGTTCAATGTCTTTTAAATCATAGAATAGAAAATGAACATACATCCAAAAACTTGAAAGGTAATAATTACATCATTGATGCTACTAAAAGTAATTTACTAAAACGTAATATACATTATACTATACAACAACAATTCGTCCATGAAAATTTAGATTCAAATTATGGAAAATTTGAACTTACCAATTATGATAATAACCTCAATTTTTAAATTATAAAATTTTATTTATAGAATTTAAATATTGCATATATATAATGTCATCACATAGTTCGCCAAATAAAGATTATGAAATACTGATGTCTCCAAATTTAAGTAACAGATTAGATAATCTTGAAAAAAAAGTAGGAAAACTTACAAATTATTATACAGATATTGAAAATAAATTTTCTATTATTCTTGAAAAACTAAATGAGAATTCAAAAAGATGGGAAGAAAACAAGGTATTATATTTAGAATTATTAAAAGAAAATAAATCACTTTCAAAAAAAAATATGGAACTTCTTAATGAAAATAGAAATATATATTTACAGAAATTTGACCAAATACAAGAGGGAAATCATGATTTACTTAAAAATATTTCAAATTCTAATAATGAAGCACGAAATAATAATATGTATTGGAGAACTTCAGGAAATAATACAGTTATGAAACCACCGTCAGCATCAAGTATGGGTGATATATTATGGCCTTGGGGAAATAAAAATGATAATTTAGAACCAGATTCCCCGCCTCAATAGATTTTTAAATTAATATTTAATTTAAAATTCATTTAAAATTTATAATATATTTAAACTCCACTGGGTGTGTTTAATGATAATCCTTGGGTGCAGTGTTGATTAGCCATTGATTTGAAGCAACTTTTTTGGTCTGAGTGGTCAACATTATTTGATTGAACATCGTGGAATTGAATATTAGAAGTGAATACAGCTGTGGGGTTTCTTTCAATATTTCCAGTTAAATTGCTTCCTTTCATTACTTGAAGGTCTTCTGGTCTTTTGGCTTGGAAATGAGGTGATAAATTATCAGTGAAGTATTCTGTAGGAGCTTTGATAACTTTATCAGCACCTTCGCCTTCCATTCTTATTTTGAGAGTTAAATCTTCTACTCCTTCGTCGTCACCATCAGTGAAACTTTCTTTTTGTTCTCCGTCGGGTCTCCATACATTTCTTCTACGAGTAAGTCTTTCTACAGTTTCATCAGCTTCTTCGGGCATATCATCGGCTTCTTCTGGCATGTCATCCGCTTCTTCGGGCATATCATCGGCTTCTTCAGGTTCGTCTTCGTGAGCCTCTTCTGGTGTATCAGGATTTTGAAAATCAACTGTTTGATCATAGAAACCTTCTCTTTTAGCACTGGGAAGCCATGAAGTTTGACCGGGAGCAGAAACAGATAGTTCAGTTCCCATAAGTCTAAATTTGTTTGCGGTTTGTAATGTTACAATAAAAGCAATTGCTATCATTAATGCGATTGAAGGGTCTCTTGTAGCGGTTAATACAATAACAAAAGCAAAAGCAACACGGACAACAATATTATCCATAAGGTCTACTAATGAAGGCGGCAATTTAGGTGCGGCAAATGCTGCATAAAGTCCAATAAGAACCTTGATTGTGGTAGAAATGTATACATTATCTAAACTACGATTTAAAACAGTTTCGATTGTTTCTACACTATCTCTTACAACAGTTTGTACTTGATTTTGTACTTGATCCATTTTATATACAATATTTAAAGATTTTTTTTTTAATTAAGAATTATAAATGATTAATGATACGCTTTTTCATAAATAGAAAGTTATTAAATAATTGATAACTTAAAATATTTTATAATTTTATTATAAATGGCTAATTCATATTTCAAACCAATCAATTACTACATTGAAAACAAATTTGTTTGTAATAAAAACTATAAAGATAATTATTCTAATGTAAAAAGAATTGTTGTAGTAGGAGATATACACGGAGATTTTAATATATTAATAACATGTCTTAAGAAAGCTAAAGTAATAAATGATAGAAGAGAATGGATAGGAAGAGATACACATGTTGTTCAACTAGGTGATATATTAGACAAGGGTGGAAGAGGTATCCAATCATCAGCTCAAAGTATGGAAGAATTTTCTATATTTGAATTTCTTAATTATTTGGATTCTGAAGCTGAAAAACATGGTGGAAAAGTTCATTATTTAATAGGTAACCACGAAATAATGAATATACAAGGTGATTTTAGATATGTTCATAAAAAACATCTAAATCATACAGGAAACAAAATAAGAAGACGTCTTTTTGAACCTGGAGGTTATATGGCAAAATTGTTAGCATGTCATTCATATGGTGTTTTGAAGATTAATAAATGGTATTTTTGTCATGCTGGATTACTTCCTAAGCATGTAAATTCAAAAAGTATTTCTGAGATTAATTCTATAATTAGAAATATACTTAAAGGAAATAAAAAGGGAGGACTAACTAAGTATGAAGAAGACCTATTATTTTCCAAAGATAGTATATTTTGGAACAGAGAATATTTTTTTAATGAAAATAAATGTGATATTTTAAATAAAACTCTTGAGATATTAAATCAAAAAGATGGTGGATTAATTGTAGGGCATACTGTTCATAAACATATTACTCCTGAATGTAACAATAAATTATGGTTCGCAGATGTAGGTTTATCACCAGCATTTGGTAATTTATATTCTAATGTTGAAATACTTGAGATTGTTAATAATAAACCTCGAATCATTAAATAAGTGTTTAAGAGTTGCTATCATTATCGCTGGTTTTATTTTCTTTTGATTCTTTAATATTTAAGGTAATATCATTTGATTTATTACTTTTTACTGAAAGACTGGGTGAAGCAGTAGGAGAAACATGTAGTTTTTCTTCAATAATACTTTGAACTTTTTCTTTTGACATTGTAGTAGGTTTTACAAGGTCATTAACAATCATTGATAATTGGCTTTGGTCATCTCCACTGGAATCTATTGTATTTGGATTATTATTACCAATTTTTTCAAGTAATTTATCAAGATTTTCTTCTACATTTGAAAACCCTATAGTATTTTTTTTGCTTTTCTTAATTTCAGCAATTTTTTTTGATAATTCAATTTCTTGTAGATTTTTTTGATTTTGAAGTTCCATTATTAATGATTGTCTCCTTTCTTCTTCTTCTTTGATGATAGCTAATCTTTCTTCTTTTTCTTTCTTGAGAATCCTTGCTCTCTCTGCAGCTTCAGCTTCTTCATCATTTTTATAAATAGTAACTGGCCTAATATCAAGAATATCTGGTTTGAAGAAAGCACTTTCAGCAAATCTTGATGCGAATTCTTTAACAATTATTGCGGGAATATTAGGACTTTGTTCTATGAGTCTGTCTAGCTCGTTTCTACAAGTTACAATAAAATCATATCCATCAGATGTTCTTTGAGCAACAGGTAATGATAATTCAACTGATATATTTCGCGAAAACTTACTATATGCTATACTTGCTGCTCTATGTCCTTCTAATAATTCGGATACTCTTAAAAATTGTCCTATCGTAGTTATTAAACCAGCTGTAAGATTAAGAAATCCTATAGCAAGAGGAACATAGGAAGCCCAAGCATCTGGGAAACTTTCTTGTGCGAAGTTAGCAGTTCCTGTAATAGTTGAAATAACAATTACAGGCAAAGCAAATCTTAAATTTTGTTTATTATATTTAGTAAATGAACGGTCGTGGAGGTATCTATAAGAACTACCTATTTCAGACCAGTTTTTTAAAATTAATTCCTGTTGTTCATGCCAAACAGGTAATTTGTCCTTATCTTTTTTGATTTTTTCATCAACAAGAGGTTGTTTTTCTTCTTTAGACATTTTGATGAATATTAAATACTGTATGCTTTTAAATAATTATTTAAATTTGATAATTAAAATATTTATTACTCAATAATCAAATATGTATTTTATTTACAATACTGAGATAGGACAATTTTGGTTTGGAGAGGGAGAGAATAATTATAAAAATAAATGGTTTCAAAGTGATAAGGATAAGTTACATAAATTAGATGAAATTATAACTAAAAAATTTAAAGATAAATTAGAATTATGTGAAAGTTATAACGAAACTAAGTGGTGTCATAAAAAAACACTAATAGATAAAAGTGTTTATAACAATACAATAAATGAAATTATTGATACAATTATATGTCTTGACCAATTTTCACGACATATATATAGGTCTAGTAAAAATACAGAAAAGATACGAAATAATACTAAAAAAGCTTCAATTTTCAGTAGGTTTTTATTAGTCTTGCTAAAAAATAATTTATCATATAGTGAACTCACTGATATAAAAGAAGAGATTATAATATTTATTCTAATGCCATTAAAACATGAAGATATCTATAATAATTTTAAACTTATCCATAATTTCTTAGAATCTATTTATGGCAATGCTCCATATTTTCCAGAATTAATTACTAAGTTCTATCTTGATAGTATGAAAAAATTTTATACGCATTATAAACAAACTAATAATTTAATATCATTTAATTATGATACTGATAAAAAGGGATTTAAATTAGATGAATTAGAATCAGTATGTGAATATTTCCCATATAAACAGGATTTTGATATTAAAATAAACATCAACGAAAAATTATATAAAATAACTGAAAACTTTTTGTCAAATCTACTTGATAGTAAATATAATTTTACTGAAAAAAAAATAGTTGTTAGTTTATCAGGTGGTCCAGATTCAATGGTAATATTATTTATATTATCGAAACTAGTAAAAAGATACAATATATCTTTAGAAGCTATACATATTAACTATAATAATAGGAAAGAAAGTAATATAGAAGAAGAGTTTGTTCGATATTATTGTCAAAATTTAAAAGTAAATCTATATGTATTTAGATTTGAATACATTCAAAGAGGGCATTTTCCAAGAGAATACTATGAAAATCTTACCAGAATAGTTAGATTTAATATGTATAAATCTCTTAATGCCTATGTTATAATGGGTCACATAAAAGATGATCTTATTGAAAATATATGGAGTAACATTAGTAAAGGAAAGGATATATTTAAACTTCATAAAATAGATGAATGTTCAACAATTGAAAATCAAGTTATTCTAAGGCCATTTTCAAGAGTGGATAAAAAAACTATATTCGAATTTGCTAATAAAGTAGGTATCCCCTATCTAAAAAATACCACTCCTGTATGGAGTAATCGAGGCAAATTAAGAAATGAATTTATACCCGCTGTCAATAAACAATTCGGTGTTATTGATGACAAATTGTTGTATTTATCAGATACTATTAATGCTTATCATAAAATTCTTGAAAAGTGTATATTTGAACCATTTTTCAAAAGTATAATTTACCATAGATTTGGATTAAGGGTTAATATTAATGAATTTACAACGATGCCCTGTCATTTTTGGCAGGAATCTTTTATAAAAATATTTCATTCGTTATCAATTAAAGTTCCTACAAAACGCTCAATTAATAATTTTTACGAATGTATTGAAAGAGGAAAAAAAGGAATAATTAATCTTAGTAAAACTCATATAGCATACATAGATATGAAAAATAATTTGCATATATTAAATTGTAATATGACAAAACAATTTATGAGAAAGGATAATCTTGATAATAATGATTGGCAATATTTAATAATTAATATCAATACTAATATCTAATCTTCATCTGACATAATTTCGCATACAGGCTGTTTTTCTTTTTTCTTTCTTGGTTTTTTGAGTTCTACTTTAATAATGTCATTGTTATTAACTTGGTAATCTACATTATTTTGATCACTTGAGCTGGTAATATCTATTCCCTGTTCGTATACTTCATATTCTAATTTTTTATAAACTTTTAGTCTTTTTTCAAATTGTCTTGGAAATAGAGAAAATTGGTCAACAATATCATATGCAACAGGTGTTTTTTCGTGATTTTTCCTTGTAATTCTTCCAATAGATTGCTCAATACTTGATTTAGGTGTTGTAAAAATAACAGCATCCAAAGTAGGAATATCAAGACCTTCAGAACTCATAGGATATGTTCCTAATATAACTTGCATTTCTTCAGATTTATCTAAGTCTTTTTGTTTCATTCCTCCAACGTAATAACCAACTGTTGCGAATTCTGATACCATTTCAAATAAGTTTTTAAGATGATCTCGTCTGTCACTTAGAACAAGGGTTTGTCTTCCATCTTTTACGAGATTTTTAAGTATAGATTTAACAACCATATTTCTACTAAAATTAGCAACAATATTGTTTATCATTCTTGGTATACATAATTTACCATATGCTGATAATTCTTCTTTATTATATTCTGGGTTTTGGTCTCTATATTTTATAATATTAACTCTGACAAGTTTATCATCACGCTTATTAACTTTATAAACCATCGGACCTAAATATGCTTCAAATACATGTGACAATCCATCGGGTCTTTTCGGAGTAGCAGATAAACCTAAAGAATAATATGAATTAACTTTAGGCAGAGATCTACTAAATACTTCTGCTGCTATGTGATGACATTCGTCTACAACAGTAAATCCGAATTCACCAAACACTTCTTCAACATCATATTCTTTTGCTGATAAACTTTGTAGCATACCAATTACAATATCTTTATTTTTGTAATCTACTTTTGATGCTTGAATAATACCAACTCTTGCTTCTGGTAAAAATTCTTCAATCCTTTTAATCCATTGATTTAATAAGAACTCTTTATGAACAATAATTATAGTTTTTCTTTTAAGTTTTCCAATTAAATATAATGCCATAATTGTTTTACCCCAACCACAAGGAACACTTATAATACCGCCTTGACTTTTTTCTTTCATACTTCCCTCTTCACAGGATTTCATAAATGATTGAATAATCGGAGTTTGTTTATCTCTTAAATTCCCTTTAAATTCTACATCTATTTCGATACCTTTAGTTAATTTAATTTTATCAGGTTGCCCGAATTTTTCAAAACCTATATGTTTAGGAATATATATTTTTTTCTCACTTTCTAAATAAATAGGGTATGGATCAGGGGAAGCTCCGTATTCTTCATTAACATATGGTTTGACCATAAGGTCGGATTTTATTTCAGTTAATTCTTTAAGATTATAATGTTTTTTTATAATGGCATACCCACGTTTTGTTAAAATAGTTTTAATAGTGCTTGATTTCGGTGAAATCTTGAGCTTCTTTTTAGGATTATTTGATGACATAATTAAATATTATTACTAATTAATATTTAAGTATTTTTAATTTAACTATTTTAAAGTATTTTTTCTTCTTTAGATAATGAGAATGGATTAATCCAATGTAACGAACAATGGTTTTCTTCAGTGGAAAAATCACTTGGTCTAAGAATACTCCAATCAGTTGTTTTAGTTAACAAACCACATTGTGTGTATATATATCCTACAAGAGCACTACACCAGAATCGGTCAGTTTTTTGAGGATTCGAGTCTTTTCTGTTAATAGCCCCAATCCAATCTGTTGGAACAATATCATATGGTTTATCATAAACTACATTATGAATTTCATTAAGTTCTTCTTTATTAAACACACTGTTACTACTAACTCTTCTTAACATAATTGTGCTATTAGTTTTTACACATTTATCTAGTATTTCATGAAAGGGTGTTATTTGTACACCTAATTTTATTTTCCCATCTTGTGGGTCAGGTTTTCCTTCCCAACTCGATTCCCATATATAATAGCCTTTTAAAGATGGATGTATAAATTCGGGGTCTTTTAAAACCATAGCAACATGAGAATAATTACTTTTGGTAAATTTTTTTATTAAATTATTAAAAATACCCATTAATCCCGATTCATTAAAATCAAATAGTAAGATATCTCCAGTTTTTAAATCATATTCACTCATATATATAATATAAAAAAATAAAATTTTAAGTAGTTATATATCATATCGTTATATTTGGAGCCATCTTCATTTGTGAAGATGAAGCGTATCCCGAAAAATTATTAAGCTTTATAATAACCATATTACCCTCTTGGTCAGTGTAACCCATCTTCTGAAATCCAAATTTTAAAAGACGCTTAACGCATATATGGCATGGTGCTGATTCTGTATTAATTTTAGCACCACTATCTTTTAATTTTTTATCACCTATATTTCTTACACACCAAATAGTATATTTTTTTAGGTCATATAGAGCACTATTTTTATTATGACGCTTGTTTGTTTTGCTAAAAACAGTACCGTTTAGGATTAGTCCTCACGCGACAGTTGATAAAGTTGTTAACAGCTGACATCTCAGCGTGCATACAACAATCGTGTCTGTCAAGAAACTTTGATCTTGCGTT
>MDSW01138628.1_pt1 | contig 26966 bp, 29 predicted proteins | sample 811171 | NCBI WGS metagenome assembly MDSW01 (sample SAMN05326641, study PRJNA326480) | marine metagenome | isolation source: seawater | place: Atlantic Ocean: North West | collected 2012 | reverse complement strand
AAGGATTGGGCGCTGGATTATTTTTAGTTGTAATTGTGTCACCAACACTAATTTCAGATACGTTTTTAATATTGGTGACAACATAGCCAACATCACCTTCATATAAACGGTCAACAGGAAGTTTTTTCATCTTAAGAACACCGACCTCCGTAATTTCATGAGATCCAGGTTTTGCAAAATATTTTATGGACATACCTTTTTCTAGAAATCCGCTAAATATTCTAACATATGGGACAACACCTCTAAACTTATCAAATGTTGAATCAAATATCAAAGCTCTTGTACTTTTATCTTTTAATGTATTAGGAGATGGTATTTTTTCAATTATAGACGTCATAACTAAATCAATTCCAATACCCTCTTTAGCACTTATACACAAAATATCATTTTTATCGCATCCAAGCAGATCTATAGTTTGTGAAATAGCACTTTCTAAATTAGCATTTGGAGAATCAATTTTATTTATTATTGGAATTACTTCCAAATTAGCATCTGCTGCCAAATAAGCATTGCTAACAGTTTGAGCCTCTACCCCTTGAGAAGCATCAATTAATAGTAAAGCTCCTTCACAAGCTGCTAAGCTTCTAGATACTTCATATGTAAAATCTACATGTCCAGGCGTATCAATTAAATTTAAAGTATAAGTATTTTTTTTACTATCAGTAAATTCCATTTGAATAGGATGCGATTTAATTGTTATTCCTCTTTCTCTTTCAAGATCCATATCATCCAATACTTGAGCTTGCATCTGTTTTGAAGTTAAAGTATTTGTATGTTCTAACAATCTATCAGCTAAAGTAGACTTACCATGATCAATGTGAGCAATAATACAAAAATTTCTTATTAATTCAATGTTCATTATTTATTGTAATTGTATTTTATAATATGATTTTATTTAAAATCTGGCTTTCGTTTTTCTAAAAATGCTTTTGTTCCCTCAGACATATTATACGTTTCAAACAATTTAGAGAATTGTTTACTTTCTTCTTCTAAAGATTTGGAAAAAGTATTGCTTAAAGAATAATTAATACTCTTAATTGTTGCTTTTATAGCAGGAAGAGAATTCTTTGAAATATTAAAACATAACTTTTCTATTTCTAACATTAATTTATCTTGCTTAAACACTTTATCAACTAATCCTAAATCCATAGCTTCATTAGCGTCAATGCTTCTGCCTGATACTAATAGCTCTAAAGCCTTACTTTTACCTACTATTTTATGTAATCGTTGAGTACCACCAAAACCAGCAATTAAGCCTAGGCCAACTTCAGGTTGCCCTAATATTGCATTATCAGAGGCATATCTAATATGTGTAGCCATAGCCAATTCACAACCACCGCCTAGTGCATATCCATTAATAGCTGAAATCACAGGTATAGAGAAATTTTCAATTTTAGAAAGAAGTTTTTGACCAAATCTAGAAAATTTAAATGCCTCATCTTTAGTCATGCTGCCCATTTCTTCAATATCAGCACCTGCAACAAATGCTTTATCACCTTCCCCAGTAATAATTAAAGCTTTAGCATTAATATCTTGATTAATCAAATCAAGATTACTATCTAATTCTTTTAATAAAGTATAATTTAGCGCATTATAATTTTTAGGTCTATTAATAATTAAAGTATATATACTATCTAACTGTTTTAATTTAATATAATTCATCATTTCCAAAAGCTCCTACTAAATATTACGACTACTGTAAAAATCTCCAATCTTCCTAACAACATACAAAAACTAGTAAGCCATTTAGCTAGCTCAGATAAATGGCCCCAGTTATCAGTCGGACCTATAGAGCCTAATCCAGGACCTATATTCCCTATAGAAGATGCTGAGGCTGTGATTGCTGTTTGCATATCAAGACCAGTAAATGATAAAATTATCGAAGTGAAAATAAATATTAATATATAAAAAAGATAAAATCCTAATGTTGCCCTCACTACGCTGTCATCTATTGTTTTTTTACCGATTGAGATATTAAAAACCCCTTGAGGATGAAGCAACTTTCTAACCTCATAAACTAAATATTTAAAAACCAAAATGGATCTTATAATTTTCATTCCGCCAACTGTTGACCCGGCAGATCCACCTATAAAAAATAAAAAGAATAATAAAGTTTTTGACATTTCGGGCCATGCATTAAAATTTTCAGTTGAAAACCCTGTTGTAGTCAAAATTGAAACTGATGTAAAAATAGAATGCCTAAGAGTTGTTAAGTCTAAATAATATTGATCAGAATTAATTAAATTTATAAAAAACAATGTGCTAAAAATAATACAAAGTATTGAATATATACGAAATTCTTCATCCTTAAAATATTTAAATTTACCCTTAGAAATAAAAAAATAATGAAGTGAAAAATTAGTGCCAGCAATAAACATAAAAATAATGATTGTCCATTGTATTATGTCACTATATGCTCCAATACTATCATTTTTAGTAGAAAAACCACTTGTTGCCACGGTAGTAAATGAATGACAAATTGCATCAAACCAAGGCATGCCTTCAATTTTGAAAATAAAACATAATAATAGTACAAAACCAACATAAATTCCCCATAACAGCTTGGCAGTCTGTTTAACTCTAGGTGTTAATTTATCAGCTTGAGGGCCTGCAACCTCTGCTCGAAATAATTGAACACCTCCAACACCCAACATTGGTAAAATTGCAATACTAAATACAATTATTCCCATACCGCCTATAAATTGCGTAAAGGATCTCCAAAATAATAAACTATGTGGCATCTCTTCAATAGCTGGATTATTTTCATAACCTAATATAGTTGCTCCAGTAGTGGTAAGGCCGCTCATCGCTTCAAAAAATGAATCTGTAAAACTCAGTAATCCAGATAAATAATAAGGAAATGCGCTAAATATTACCATGCAAATCCACGAAAGAGTAACAACAGCAAATCCATCATGTAAAGAAAGTTCCACATTTTTTTTACTTTTAAAAATAAATGCTAATATTAATCCAAAAGATCCTGTAATAAATATAGATTGAAGTAATGGAAGCAATTGACCATCAGAAAAGATTAAACTGCAAGCAACACTAAAAAACATGGATATTGATAAAATAACTAATAATATTCCAACAATATAAAAAGATTGAGTTTTAATCATAAATTATTGAAACAATTTTTCTGCAATAGGAATATATTCTTCTTTTGTTATAATTAAAAGCTCATCATCCAGAACAATCTCAGAATAACTATTTGGAATAATGATTTCATCTTCTCTTATTATAACAGCTACACATAATTCTTTTGGAATTTTATCTAAACTATATTTTTTCCGCAAATATTTACTCTCACTAGATACTTTTATTTCTACAGTTTCTACATCTAAATCTTCAAAGCGAGATATTGGTAATTCTTCTTGATCAGTTCGAATAAGTTTAAGGACTTCATTTACAGCAGAAATATTTTTACTCACTACAGCATCAACACCAATTCTCCTAACAGCTCTAAAATAATTAGTTGTTGTTATATGTAGAATAACTTGCTTTACACCATAGTGCTTTACAAGCAAGCTTGCAAGAATATTAGTTTGTTCGTTTTCGGTTGCAGCTATAAAGCAATCTGTTTCCTGGATATTTTCTGAATTTAAAAAATCTATATCTAAACCATTAGCCTGTAATATTAATGTATCAGTTAGAGATTTTCCAATTTTCTTAGCCTTTTCATAATTATTCTCAACTATCCTAACATTATAATCAGATTGAAGTGATTTAGCTAGAAGCCTTCCTATTTTTCCTGCGCCTAAGATCATTATTTTTTTAACTTTAAATGCAGGCTTACCAGCCATTTTTTGAATTTCAGAAATGTACTTAGATTTCCCAATAAAGTAACCAATATCATCCTTATTATAAACAGTATCTTTTTCTGGAATAAAACTAATATTATCTCGTATTAGAAAAGCTAGCTTGTGAGGAGTATATGGATTAGATAGCTCAACGTTAGTTACAGATCTGCCTATAAGAGGAGATGAATGATCTATTTTAATTCCAACCATATTAATTTCACCATCACGAAATTCTTGTAAATCAACAGCTGAAGTTTGTCTAATTAAATGCTCAATATCTCTCTTAGCAGCTTTTTCAGGGTAAACTACATGATTAATTCCAAACTGAGCAGGGGTTATAATGGCATTTTCATGTGAATATTCAGTATTTCTCAATCTGCATATAATTTTTTTCGCACCCATTTTATAAGCTGATCTAGCTGCAACTAAATTAACTTCATCTATTCTAGTTAAAGCTAATAAATAATCAATTTCAGACATATCAATTTGCTGAAGAACACGCTGTGATGCTCCATCACCAACAATACCCTTTACATCCATAGTATTTGTGATTCTTTGACATTTTTCTTCTTTAATATCAATAACAGTGATCTCATATTTCTCTTTACTTAGCGCTTTAACTAAATTAAATCCTACTTCACCGGCACCAATAACTACAATTTTAATATTCATAATTTAATGTTCATTTAAATTTTTAATTAACTAAAATGATTGTTAAGCTTTTCGAATATTTATTTATAATCATTTTAAGTATGTATCTTCCAGGAGATAATTTTTTATAATTATCATCATCACCATACCATTCTAAATTATAATAATTTGATATCTGATAATCATTTACTAAGGTTTTAACTAAAAATCCATCTATATCGTATATCTTTAATGAAACAAATCCTGGTTCTGAGATTTGATACTTAATATTAGTAGATAAAGTAAATGGATTGGGATAATTACCTAATAAATTTGTATTATCTGGTAATGAAAAATCAATACTTGCTGACTTGTTTAGAACTATTAATTCCTCTCCACCTTTACCTGCTAAAATAATATTTGTAAATTCAATACTACTCTCACCTCTAAACATGTTAACTGGTTGAAAATTAATCTGAATTACATTTAAATAATTATTAATCAAAGTATCAATTATTTTGTTACCGTTTAAGCTAAACATTAATACTCTAGCTTTACCATCATTAAAAATCTTACTATATATGTTTATATTAGGTACAGTGGAAATAATACCATTTTCAATAATTGATATTTCATTATTATTCAAAGATATATCAAATTGAATTCCATAAATATCTAATTGTGAGTCAATCGCTAGCTCAATCAATGCAACATTTGTAGATTCGTTTTTATTTTCTAGTTGTTCTAAATATATTATTGGCTGTGACGCTGATACATAAGAAATAAAAAATAAAAACAATAAAATTTTATTTTGTATATAATAAATCATTTATTAACCTTACCCTAGCAAATTATAAATTTGAATTAATTCTTTTAATATTTGCACCTATTTTTTTAAGCTTTAATTCAATTTGTTCATAACCTCTATCTATATGATATATTCTTGATATTTGGCTATTACCTTCAGCCGATAAAGCTCCAATTATAAGTGAAGCGCTAGCCCTTATATCTGTAGACATAACTGGTGCGCCTTTTAATTGTCGTACACCTTCAATATATGCATAATTATGTTTAATATCTATTTTTGCACCAAATCTATTTAACTCAGCAATATGAGTAAATCTATCTTTATACACATTCTCAATTATTATACTTTTACCATCAGCAATGGTCATTAAAGCCATCCATTGTGCTTGAAGATCAGTTGGGAAGCCTGGATAAATTTGTGTTTCCATATTAATTGGCTTAATAGAATCTTGAACAGATTGAATTCTAATTGTATTTGGAGATATTTCTAAATTAAAACCTGCTTCTTTGAGCATTGATAATAATATTTTAAGATGTGAAGGATTTACATTAGTTAGCGTAACATCACCATATGTACTTGCAGCAGCTAATAAAAAAGTTCCTGCTTCAACTCTATCAGGAATTATAGTATATTCAATATCTGCATTTAAATTTTTCTTTCCTGATATTATCAGTTTAGATGTTCCAACTCCTTTAATTTCTGCCCCCATTTTTTCAAGAAAGTGACAAAGAGAAACAATTTCAGGTTCTTTAGCGGCATTATTTATAATTGTTTTTCCTTCAGCTAAAACTGCTGCCATCAAGGTATTGCCAGTAGCGCCAACACTACTATTTTCGAAAGTTATGCTTGTCCCCTTCATTCGGCCTTTAGCTACAATCATTCCATCTGAAAGATCTATTTCACCACCCATGGCTTCAATTGCTTGCAGATGATAATTAACTGGTCTTGGTCCCCATGCACAACCGCCAGGCAACGATACATGCGCCTCTCCAAATCTACTTAAAAAAGGACCAAGTACATAAAATGATGCTCTCATTGTTTTTACTAAATCATATGGAGCAACAGGCGTATTACAATTAGTACTATCTATTTCCATGGTATTATCAGAATAATGAATTTTAGCTCCAACAATTTCTAATAATTTTTTCATTGTTAGAGTATCTTTTAATCTTGGAACATTTAAAATCTTATATTTCCCACTAGCTATAATTGTTGCAGCCATAATTGGTAAAACCGCATTTTTAGCACCACTAATATCAACTGAACCTCTTAAGTTTCTACCACCATCTATAACAAATTTATCCATTTATATGTAAAAGCTCCTTCGCTTGCTTTTTACTTGTTTCAGTAACTTTTAAGCCGCTAATTAATTTAGCAACTTCACTTACTCTCTCTTTTTCAGTTAAATATTTAACTTTTGTTATAACTCTATTTTTATTTTTATTCTTATAAACATTTATATGAGATCCCTTCTTACCGGCAATTTGAGATAAATGAGTAATGCACAATATCTGATGAGATTTTGATAAATTTTCAAATACTTGACCTACAATATCTGCTGTAGCTCCAGATATACCTGTATCAATTTCATCAAAAATTACTGTATCTACCATATCTTTTGATTGCATTGACATTTTTATTGCAAGCATAATTCTAGAAATTTCACCACCAGAAGCAATATCAGATATTGGAAGAAGTTTTTCTCCAAGATTAGTACATATAAAAAATTCACATTCATCAATTCCACTCTCAGATATTTTATCTATAGATGAATATAAATTTATTTTAAATGTAGTATCTTTCATATTAAGAAATTTAAGATTATTACTAATAGCTTTTTCTAACTTTTGAGAATTAGTTTTGCGCATTTTAGATATGTAAATAGCTTTTTTAATTAATGTTTTTTCTAGAGATACATACAACTTTTTAAGTTTCTTAATATCTGTTGTATTTATTTCTATTTGCTCTTCATTATTAGAAAGAAACTCTGTATAATCTAATATTGATTTTATACTACCCCCATACTTTCTCTTTAACATTTCAATATAGATAATTTTTTCATTAATATCATTTAGTTTCTCTTGATCTTCTACTATGTTTTGATTTATATTTTGAATTTCAAACAGAATATCTTCAATATCAAGCCTATTACTATTTAATCTACTATTTATCTTATCAATATCTTTATTAGTAGAAGGTAAATTACTAAATTCATTAACTGTTTTAATCATTTTTTTTATTATTGATTCATTTTCATCATAAATCATTTTAGAAGCTTTATCTAGAGAATATTTAATTTCTTTAGCATTTGATAATAACTTATATTGATCCATTAATTCTTGTTCATAATTTTCTGAAACGGGATATCTAGTAATCTCCTCATATTGGAACTTATACAATTCTTCTTTTTCTAAAATATTTTTCTGATTTTCAATCAAAGTATCAAGCTTAACTCTGGTATGATTGTATTTGTTAAAGAGTTCACTAAAATTATCTATATCATCAGAATAAGTTCCATATAAATCTAAATAATTCATATGAGTTTTAGAATTTAATAAATTTTGATGGTCATGCTGACCATGCAAATCTACAAGGCGCTTAGCTTGATCAAGTAATTTTTTTTGTGATACCGGCAAATCATTTATATATGATTTAGATCCTTTCTTACCATCATAAATTCTCCTAATAATAATTTCTTCTTTATTATATAAAAAAACTCCCTTTACTTCTAATAAATCTGTATTTTTTCTAATTATATCATGAGTAATTTTTTTTCCTAATAAAAGTTGGATTGCTTTTATTAAAAGCGATTTTCCTGAACCAGTTTCACCTGTTATAATATTTAAACCAGATGCAAATTCCACATTAAGCTCATCAATAATGGCTAAATTTTTTATATATAAACTTTTAATCAATATAGATACCTTCTAATTATAGCTCCTGATATACCTCCCAATATATCTGCTAACCCATCAAGTATGCTTGGAACTCTTCTAGGAATAAAATATTGAAAAGATTCATCAAGAATTGGGAATAAAAATAAAAACAAAATTGCATAAGACCACTTTCTTCGACTTATAGTTTTAATTTTCAAAGCATTTATAAGTAAAAAACCTAATATTAAATACTCAAAATAATGAATTAATTTATCATATACTAATAAATTTGAAATCCAGCTAGTATCAGACATTGTACGAGATGATAAATATAGAATAAAAAAAATATACAATATAAAATACCATGTTTTTAATGAATTAATTTTCATTTATTAATTTCTCAACAGCTAATGGAATAATATTAATTAAATCAGAAGCTATAAGACCATTTGATGCTATTTTATTTTTATATAATATTGAACATTTTGAATGCAAATAAGTTCCTAACAACGCAGCATTGTCTAATGAAATACCCTGACTAACTAAAGAAGAAATAATACCAGCAAGCACATCACCAGTTCCAGCTGTTGCTAATAGTCTAGAACCATTGTTTATTAAATAAATTTTAGCTTCTGAAGTAACTATAATTGAAGTAGGTCCTTTTAAAACTAGTATTCGCTTATTTAATTTAGGAATTATCTTTTTAACACTATCTAAAGTATTTTGAATAACATAGTTAATATCAAACCCAAATATTTGACAAAACTCACTGTAATGGGGAGTAAGTATTGTAGAAACAGGTAAATCATTTAAATTATTTTTTTTTAAGATTAGTGATTCAAATCCTGATGCATCTAAAATAAGATTAGTATTTATTGACTTTAAAATTTTACTTTTCCATCTAACTGAATGTTTATCAGATCTTAAACCTGGACCAAATAGTACCGTATTAGCTAATTTAATATTAGAAATAATTTCATCAGTATTATTATCATTAAAATATCCCACATTATTATCATCAATAGAAACTGTTATTGTTTCTAATGATAATGATTCAAACAAATTGTTTAAGGACTTAGGAACAATTATTTTGACAATTCCGGTACCAGTTTTAATTGCAGCTTTTATTGATAGGATACAAGCTCCAGTATATCCTATCGATCCTGCAATTATAAAAAGAGAACCCCTACTATATTTATTGATGCTTTTTGAATATTTGGGCCATAATCTTAAAAGATCATTATTTTCTAATAAATAACAATCAGGCGTAAGCATCTTTTCGTATGACCTTAATCCCACATCTAAATTAATTAGCCTCCCTACAGCCTCTAAGCCTTCATTAAAAAAACATCCTATTTTATAATTACTTATTGATAGTGTTAGCTTAGAATTTATATAAGCTCCAGCTGATTTACCTGAATCAGAGTATATTCCCGAGGGGATATCAATTGAAATTATATTAGGGTATTTATTTAAAGCATTGATTAAAGATTTGTATTTACCATTTATTTTTCTATTTAAACCTATTCCAAATATAGCATCTAAATAATAATTACTTTTATCAAATACATATTTTTTATCGTATAATAAATATGAGTTATGTGGCTTTATATATTCTTTAAAATACCAAGTATCTTCCTGCTTTTTATTAAATAATATTAATGTAGAATTTGAATTATATTTTATTAAATAAGAATGTGCTATTATAGCATCTCCTCCATTATCACCAGGACCTGCTAATACAATAAATTTTTGATTGAAAGGATTGTATATGTTTTCTATTATGAATTGAGCTATTTGTTTTCCTGCTCGTCTCATAATATTTTTATTATTCAAAGGATTGGATTTAATAGAATATTTATCTAAAAGATATGAATTTGATTTAGATAATACAGCTTTCACTATAATTCAACTAAAGCCATTGCAATTGCATAATCACCAGCATGAGAAATAGATACTTTTAAATCTTTATATAATAATTTGGAATTTATTAATTTGACATATGGGGCTCCATCTCTATTATTTGTAACTTGTATGGAGCTAAGAGAAATTCTTTTAATTCTATTGGTGCTTAATAATGCTTTTTTAATTGATTCTTTCGCTGCAAACTTTCCTCCATAATGGATAAAAGGTTCTTTTTTTAAATTACAATATAGCTGTTCCGAATCAGAAAAAATCTTATTTAAAAAATGTTTACCTTTATCATCAATCATGATTTTTATTTTTGGTAATGGGACTATATCAGTTCCGATATAGATCATTAATGGTTTTCTTTTTTTATAATATCAATAACTTCATTTATATTCATTATATCATAATCAGCACCTGACACTTTTGTACTAAAAACATCTCCATATTTAGCAAATGCTGTTTTCATACCAAGCTTTTTTGCACCAATAACATCTCTTTCAGGCCAATCACCAATCATTATTGATTCTTCTGGTCTAACTTCTAATAATGAAGATATTTTTTTAAATGGTTCTGGAGATGGCTTATGCATTCCAGTATCATGAAATGTTACAACTGCATCAAAAATATGATGCAAATTTACCGAGCAAATTCTCATCCAAGCTTCACGACTAGGAGCATCACTTACAACTCCCAACTTCAATCCTAGTTTAGAGAGTGTAATAAGAGTACTATTAACATTAGGATACAATATCAAAGAAGCTTCTTTTGCTTTACGGTAAGCAACAATTCCAGATGCTAGTATTTTATAATCTAATTTCCCTATTTCAGATAAAATAAAATCATCGAAGACTTCCTGATACTCCCATCCTTTAGATTCATATATTTTAAATATGCTTTTATATGCATAATTCTTATCAATTTGAAAGCCTGCTTCTATCATCCCATTTATACCAGAGATTACAGCTTGAGACTTCATATTCATAAAGTCGAGGAGAGTGTTATCTAAATCAAATATTACAGCTTTTATCATATAAAATTAATAATTAGGTTTCTATATAACATTCTAAATCAAATTTAGTATTATCAAAAACCTTTTTTTAACATATCTAGTTCATATTGAGCCAGTTTTCTCCAATTCTTATCTTTCTTAGCTTTTTCAAATGCTGATGAAGCTGCAACATTATTACCTAAAGCCTTTTCAGAAACTCCTAATTCAAAATATGCAGGTGCATAATTACGCTTAATATTCAAACAATTTTTTGCAGAAGTTTTTGCTAATTCATACTTTTCCAATAAATTATATACAGAAGAAAGTCTATAATATGAATCATATGATTTTCCGTCCAAACTTATGCATGAATTAAAATTATCAACAGCTAATTCAAAATTATTTTGCGCTTGATATACAGTTCCTAACGCGTTATAAGCTTTTGCGTAATTACTATCTAATACAATAGCTTCTTGCAATGCATTTTTTGCACCTGTATAATCATTAATTTTTAATAATGATGTGCCTAGTGAATAGTAAGCTTTACTATAATTTGAATTAATATTAATTGCATTATTATAATGTGTTAAAGCACTATCAATTTCACCAGCTCTTAAGAAAATATCTCCTAACATTTTTTCAGACTGTTCTTGATTTGGATCAACTGATAGATTTTTAATAAGATAAATTTTAGCATTATCATAATCTTTAATTTTAAAGTATGTTCTAGCTAACTTAAAATAAGCAATTGTATAATCAGGATAATAGCTAATTGATTCTTTATATTTTTTTATTGCGACATCAAATTCCTGCCTTCTATATTCAGTATCTCCTTCTTTTGCTACTTGCTGAGCAATTGCCTTAATTGCAAGTTTATACTTGTCTTCAAAAGGGTTAGTCTCAGCGGCAATTTTATAATTATTAACTGCATAATCATATTGTTTATTTAATTTATACATTCGACCAAGATTATAAAATATAATTGCATTATTAGGATACTTCGATGTTAAATCAATATATTCATTTATTGCCTCATCTAATCTCCCACTATCAAAAGTTTTTCGAACATTAGTAATATCATTTTTTAATAGTAATAAATTTTCTTGAGCTTTTCTATAATTTTTATTTTTATTGTCAAGCTCAATAGCTTTTATAAAATATTTATTTGCGTCGTCAAGTTTATCAAGTTTTATGGCTATATTCGCCCCAGTAAAATATAGAATCGAATTCGCGTCAAATTCTGAAATAGCAACATTAAATTTTTCATATGCAATTTCATAATTATTATTTTGAAGAGAATTTTCTATATTCTCTATATGAGATTCTACTGTTGATGGAATTAAGAGCGATACTAGTATTATTAATATATATTTCATTTTTATCTTTTTATTTGTGCTGAAGGTGGGACTCGAACCCACACAGAGTTACCCCTACAAACCCCTCAAGCTTGCGTGTCTACCAGTTCCACCACTTCAGCTGGTTAATTTTATTTACCAACATCAGTATTTTTGCTATTAAGCACATCCAAAGGTTTTGTTTCAATTGGAAGTGGATCTTGAACAGGTACAAGCTCATTACTATTTTGATTAGAACCAACATTTCTACTAAGAGTTGACTTATTACTATAATCTATGCGTGAGTTAGGATTTTCCATCATTCCAATAACAATAGCTAATACCATAAAGCTAACAGCCAAAAAACTAGTAATTTTCATTAAAAGTTTATCTGCACCTTGACCACCAAAGGCAGTATTTATAGCCTGCCCCCCCATTGCAGATCCCATACCTCCAGTTTTACTTGATTGTAATAATATTATTCCCATTAACATAATGCAAACCAATACAAAAACAAATATTGCGATATTATATAACATATTTTCTCCTTAAAGATTATTATAAATTGAATAAAATTTTTCTACTTCTAAAGATGCACCACCTATTAAAAAACCATCTACGTTTTTGATTTCTGCTAACTCTTTAGCATTTTTTTCATTAACACTACCACCGTATAAAATAGGTATATCATAACCATTATACCCATTTTTTAATAAAATATTTCTTATTATTTTATGAGTATCATCTATAATATCAAAATTTGCAGTGTTTCCTGTACCAATTGCCCATACAGGCTCATAAGCAAGTTTAATATTATTAATTTTATCATAAGATATTCCATTAAAAGCTGTTAACAACTGACTGGTTAATATTTCTAAAGTTTTATTCTGATTTCTTTCTTCCTCGGTCTCACCAATACATAAGATAGGACTTAATTTTTCATTAATAACTTTTGTTAATTTTTTATTAATAATTTCATTACTTTCATGAAATATTGCCCTTCTTTCAGAATGACCAATAATAACCCAATTGCAATTAACTTCTTTGAGCATATTACAAGATATTTCACCAGTATATGCTCCTTGACTTTTGTAAAAAACATTTTGGGCAGCAAAAGAAATATTATTAGATAAATATTTTGAATTCATAGCTATATCAATAAATGATGATGCTATAATAATTTTTATGTTATTTCTTTTAAAGATCTTACTGCGTATTGAATCTAAATATTCTTTTGATTGAGTTGAATTAAAATTCATTTTCCAATTTGCAACACAATATTTAATTTTTCTTTGCATACTATATTGATTCAATGCCTGGTAATACCTTATCACTTAAAAGATGTAAAAACGCTCCACCACCAGTTGAAATATGTGTAAAACCATTGATTAGTCCATATGACTTAAGTGCTGAAGCAGTATCACCTCCACCAATTATAGATAAAGCTCCTGAATTTGTTTGATCAATAACTGTTGAGGCCACAGCCTGAGTTCCTGTTGAAAAAGCAGGAATTTCTGTAACACCTAATGGTCCATTCCATATTATTGTTTTAGCTTTAGATAATATAATTTGGAAATTCATAGATGTTTCAGGCCCTATATCATATCCAAATTCATCATTTTTAATATTTTCAATTGAACTAATACGCCAAGAAGATTCTCCTGATAAATTTTTTGCACACACAAAATCTGTTGGAAGTATAATTTTTACATTTTGAGAATCTGCATATTCAATCAATCTTTTAGCAATAATTATATTTTCATTATCAATTAATTGCCCACCAATATTTTTTCCCATTGCTTTTAAAAATGAGAATGCCATCGCTCCACCTACTAATATGAAATCATTTTTTTCAATCATACTCTCAATAAATTCAATTTTATCAACAACTTTTGCACCTCCCAAAATTAAAGCACTGGGCTTAGATGCTCTATTAATAGATTTATCTATATTTTTTAATTCTTTTTCAACTAAGAAACCTAATGATTTATCTTTAATAAATTTTGATATACCAACATTAGATGCATGAGATCTATGACATGTAGCAAATGCATCATTTATAAATACATTTCCATGTAATGATAATTTTTGTGAAAAATCTATATTATTTTCAATTTCTTCATTATAAAAACGTAAATTTTCTAAAAGATGAATTTCTCCCGGTTCCATTTGAGTACTTAAGTTAATTGAATCTTCAGATATACAATCATTTGAGAACATTATGTCTACATCTAAAAGATCTTCCAATAAAAAGGCAATTGGATCAAGGCTAAGACTTTGTATATTTTTCCCTTTTGGACGACCTAAATGTGAAATAAGAACTATTGAAGCGCCTTCTTCTAAACAATATTTAATTGTTTTTAAACTTTCTTTTATACGAAAATCATCTAGAATAATACCATTTTTTAAAGGAACATTGAAATCTACCCTTATAATAGCTCTTTTATTTTTTAAATTTAATTTTTTTATATCTTTCATTTTTTCTAATTAATTTATTTTAAATATTACTATGGAAAAGCTATTTATAAATATTAAAAAAATTGATTATATTTTAGAGTATTTAAAGTTTACTGATATTCACGTACTAACTCCATTATCAATTTGAGTTAAACAGTAAATAAATTAACCAGGAGGCCAACTTAATGTTCGACCGCCCATTAAGTGTAAATGTAAATGGCCAACAGTTTGACCACCTTCTTTTCCAGTATTAACCACCCATCTATAACCATTATTTATAATTTTTTTAGATTTTGATATTTTATTTGATAGTAAGATCATATCAGACAAAAGATGAATATTTTTTTTATTTATTTCTATTGTCGATGATATGTGAACTTTAGGAATTATTAAAATATGTATTGGGGATTGAGGATTAATGTCTTTAAAGGCTATAGAATTTTTAGTTTCGTCAACTATATCTGCTTTTATTTCTTTGTTTATGATTTTACAGAAAATACAATTTTTCAATTTAGTTAACTCCTATTTATCAAATGAAAGTACAATTTTACCTATTTGTTTCCTATCATTCATATATTTATGAGCATCTCTAATTTCAGAAAAATTAAAAACTTTTCCAATAACAGGCTTATAGACTTTATCATTTATTTTTTCAATGACTTCTTTAAACGTTAAGAGACTGGACATAGTAGAGCCTAATATAGACTGCTGCTTTATAAATAAGTGAGAAAGGTCAATGTCGACCTTATTACCAGTAGTTGCACCACATGTCACAATTCTCCCTCCCCTAGAAAGTAAATGTAGTGATGAAGTCCAGGTTTTATATCCAATGTGTTCAAAGACTACATTAACTCCATCCCTACCTGTAATTTTCTTTATTTTATCATACATATTACTAGAATTATGATTGACAACATAGTCTGCTCCTATATCAAAGCAAAATTTAGATTTAATACTATTACCTGCAGTAGTAATAATATTGGCTCCTATATCTTTACATATTTGTATCGCAGCAGACCCAACACCAGAACTGCCACCATATATCAAGACAGTTTCATTTTTTTTCAACTTCGCCCTCTTGACCAACATTTCATAAGCTGTCATAAATGTAAGCGGCATAGAAGCAGCTTCATTATAATCTAAACAAGTAGGTTTAAGATATATATTTATAGGATTAAGAATAGCATATTCAGCTTGTATACCACTATAATTCTCACCAATTATACCATATTTGGAGCAATAATTCTCTTTACCTTGTTTACAAAGTTTACATTTTTCACAAAAAATACCCGGCTGAACAAGAATATCATCACCTTCCTTAAAATTCTTTACATTTTCACCTACTTCAGTTATTTTTCCAGATCCATCAGAACCTAATACCATTGGGAAAGGTATTTTAAGACTGGGTATACCACTTCTTATCCATAAATCAAGATGATTTATGGAAGATGAATGAATTTTAACTTTAACTTGATTAGATCCACATTGAGGCTCTTCTATATCTTCATATTTAAGAACATTTTCATCTCCATGTTTATGAATTCTAATTGCTTTCATCTATGTCTTCATAATCTGCATCAATTATATCCATTTTAACTTTTGTTTTAGTAGCAGTAGTAGTAGTGGTAGTATTTGATTTCGATATAAATAAAATTATTTTTTTTATATACCAAATAATAATAATAATAATAATAATAATATATTTCAAATTATATTATATACTTTTAAGGGGATTATAATATCTAGTTCCTTCTCCAGGGGTTCTAATAAAATCAATAATCGACTCTAAATCATCTTTATTGTTTACAAAGTCTATATTATTAGTATTTATAATTAATAAAGGGCTTTTATCATAACGAAAAAAATATTCATTATACATTTGATTTAAAGCATCAATATATTTCCAATCAATTAGCTCTTCATACTTTCGCCCTCTATTTTTAATATTATCCATCAATCTATCTGTATCTGACTGTAAAAATATTACCATATCTGGATTAGTTATATTTTTTTCCAATATACGAGCTACTGAATTATATAAGCTCATTTCTCTATCATTTAAATTTAATGCTGCAAATAATCTATCTTTTATAAACATATAGTCCGATATCAAGGTCTTTGTAAATAAATCTATTTGCTGTAGCTGCTGTTGCTGCCTATATCTAGATAATAAAAAAAATAATTGTGTTTGAAATGCATACCTACTTGCATTTTTATAAAAATCAACTAAAAAGGGGTTTTCTTCAAACTCTTCAAGAACTAACTTGCCATCCAATCTTTCTCCTAATAATTTAGATAAACTAGTCTTTCCAACGCCTATTGTACCTTCAATTGCTATATGATATGGATTATTCATAATAAACCTTCGTTATCTAATATCAATGTTAATTCAGATGAATCTGGTGAAATTTCTAAAAGCTCCCCAACAGTTAAATTATAATCAACAACCTTAAATGTATTTGCTATATCAGACCAAGGCTTTAATACAAACATTCTTTCTAATATTTTATTATGAGGTATATTTAGTGTTTTATTATTTATTTTCAATTCACCAATAGCTATAATATCTATATCTAAAGTTCGGGGCATATTTTTAACAATCGAATGTTTCCTACCATTTAATTTTTCAATTTTTTTTATTGCAGCTAATAAATCTTGAGGTATTAAATTTGTATCTATTTCAATAACCATATTGAAAAAACTATTCTGATTAGTATTATACATTGGTTCAGATTCATAAATATAAGAAGTTTTTAAAACCCAGATATGTGGATGATTATTGAGCATTGTAATTCCATTTTTTAAATTAAGCAATCTATCATCTAAATTTGATCCTAGTGCTAAAAAAGTTCTATTTTGTTCGGACATCTTTTTCAATCTCTATCTCTACTGAATCAAAATCTATATTAATCGGCGCATTTGGTTTTCTTATATTAATTTTACTGTATAGTAAATTATATTTTTCAAATAATCTATCTATAATTTTACTACCCAAATGTTCAATTAAATTATATTTAACTCGTAAAAATTCATCTTTTATATCATTACAAATAACAGAATAGTCAATTGTAGATTCTATTGTATCATTTATATTTGATTTACTTTCAAAATGGATTTCAATATCAATTTCAAATTTTTGACCTAGTATTTTTTCCTCTTCAGTCAAACCATGATATCCATAAATCTTTATATTATTAATTTTTATAGATGTTTTCATTTTTCTTCATTATTATAAAAATCTCTTTATCCTTTCTTGGAGATATTGATAGTTTAGGAATATCTCTTTTTATAATTTTAAAATATTTATTAAATAATTCTTCTGTTTTTTTTAAATTAACAGAAAAAGGCGGGCCATTACTAACAGGGCCATCAATTAGAGGAAAAAATAAAGCAACAAATTGGCCAGATGGTTTTAATATTTTATAAACTAAATTCACATAATCGATTCTCCGTTTAGGATTAATAGCGCAAAAACAAGTATATTCAAAAACTATATCAAAAGAATTTAAAAAAAAATTATCTAAATTAAATATATTGTCATAAACAATATCAATGCAGATTTCTTTTGCAGATGATATTTTTTTCATATTTTCGACAGCCACTTTTGAGAAATCAACAGCTGTAACATCGTGACCTAACTCTGCTAAACACATTGCATCCCATCCATTTCCAGCTCCGAGGACACAAATTGATTTTCTTGAGGAAAGATTTTGAGCCCATTGTTTTATTATTGGCGTAGGTGCTCCTAGATCCCAACCTGCTTCATTATTAATATATTTTTGATCCCAATACTTCGGGATATCTACATTATTTTTATTTTGATTGATTTTAGTCAAAAATAATAATTAAATAGAAGATATCTATATTCTACTAATACAAACTAACATTTTCTGCTTCTGGCCCCTTAAATCCTTCAGTAGCATCAAATTTAACCTTATCATCTATAGATAGTTTTTGACCAGCTCGCACATTTGAAATATTGAAAAAATAATCATAACCATCTTCAGATTCTATAAAACCCCAACCAGATGATTGATTCCAAACTTTTACTTTGCCATACAACATTCAAGAAACCTCTTTTTTTACATCTTTAAAACTAAAGCCTATACTATTGCGTGAAAATTCACTAGGAAAATCATATCCTTCACGATCAGGATAATGCATAATTGTATTTATATTATCCCATGTAACCAAAAAATTAGCCTGAATATTTGATTTTTTAGATGTTTTTTTATCATTAGTTAAATTAAGACCTGGGTGCTCTAGCCATATCCCAATTTGGTCATAGCCCTTTAACAAATAATGACCATCAGGACCATTTATACCTATATTTTTATATCTTTCATAATTTGAAAAAGATATAAAGACGATGTCTCCAATAATTTCATTAATACTAATCATTTATAATAAACTAAAAAAGGGAAATAAATTCCCCCTTTTTATTAAAAAATTTATTTTATTTTATTTTTTTTTCTTCTTTTCTTCTTCCTCAGTAGGTGGAAAAACTTTTTCATTAATCTTATTTATATCATCCTGAATTGTAGAAATATTCTGCTTAACTTCTCTCACTGTTCGATTAGTTGATCTTTTAAAAGATTCAAAACCATCTTCTAAATTTCGAACATCATCTTTTACCCTATCAATTTTTCGCGTCAATGTTTCTTCTAATTGCTCAATAGTAAATTTTATTTCCTCAAATACTATATCAATTGAATCCATTTGTTCACTGTAAGCTTTATAATGTGCATTGGTTTCATTCTGTAAAGTTTGCACATGCTTACTAGTCCCAATCCATTTTTTTTCAAGTCGATCATATACTTCAATGGTTGAATTTACATTACCTGTTAATTCCATGTCACTAGTGGCTAATTGTGACATTTTTTGAGTTCTAGTATCATCTATAATAACCCAATAATATCCTATTGCTAAAATAATAAAAAATATAATGAACCAAATTGCTCTTTGCATAAATAACTACCTACCTTTTTCTAATTTTGCTAATTTTTTTTCCCATTCAGGTATATCTTCATCGATTTCTTCTTTGTCAAGAGATAATGAAGTTTCAATACCAGTATCCGGTTTATCAGTTGCGGATTCTTTGCTAGTAGATTCAACTTGATGCTGGGATACCATACTATCAGTAGTTTTTAACATTTCTAATAGCTGCTGACGTTCTTTTTCCTTAACAACCAACTGCTCGCATAACACTTTCATTTCATCATTAAAATCTTTAACTGTCAATTCTAAACGATTTAATAATTCCTCCATCAACAATGTACCATAAGAATCATTAATTCCAACTAGAAGATCATCTAATTTTTCAGAGAGATACTCCTTACGCCCTTCTGTGCTATCTAAATCAATACTCAATTAGTCACCAATATTTTAATTTTTATAATATTTTTTTTCAAAAGTCATATGTAAATTTAATCTATTATGTATATTAACCTGAAACATTTTTAAAGGGCTCATCTTCACTTTGCTTTATACCTTCATCTAAATAATCCAATATACTTTTTTTGTACCACACAATATAATATAATAGCAACAGTAGTGCTATGGCCTTAAAAATAAAACCTAATCCTATAACGACTCCAACTAAACCGGAGAAAAGCAAAATAATTCTTTTACTAAAAGAATTATTTTGAGTTAATGATATAATTGTGAATAAAACTGCGATTATGCCCAAGCCAACAGAAAAATTATTTTCAATGTTCAATTGAATCAAAATTCCTGTAATCACGGATCCATATAAACATAACAATGAAGATTTTATAATTTCTTCTTCTATTAATTTCTTTTTAGGAGAATAAGATAAAAGAGCTCCAAAAATAGTTGCAACTACTAGTTTTAAAGCAAATGTAATTAATCCAAACATATTATAATTTAATTAAGATATTACTTTCATACGAATTTTAAATTTAAATAAATTAATAATAGCAAATAATGGAGTTCCTAAAATTTGAGTTTCGGGTACAAATCCCCAAAACCGAGAGTCATAACTTGAATCTCTATTATCACCCATAAAAAAATAATAATTATTTTTCATAACATATTTGCCTAAATCTTTAAATAGAGCTCCATTAATTGTAATATTATTTCTTAAATATTCAGAATTTTTCTTTCCATAATTAATATACCAAGGATTAATTAAATTATTTTTTTTATAATCAGCATTTAAATTTGAAATAAACATAGCTCGATCTTTTTGCTCCTTCATTAGAGCTCTTTTTGATGAATTAAAAAAATTTAAAAATTTATACTTTAAAAAACCGTGAGTTCGAGCTATTTCATAAGGATCATGCATTACAAATTTTTTATCACCAAGCCTAACATCGTTTCCATCTTGTACCAATAGAGTTATTATTGTCTGCCAATCTTCGATATTATTTAAATCTAATTTCATTCCCTTATATGGAACTAAAAAACCATCTATATTATCTCTATTACCTTTAAAAAAAGTATATATTTTTTCTGTCTTATTCTTATCATAAACATAACCTTTAACATATTTACCATTTTCAGGAAAATGTAAGGTGTCACCATTAACAAGTATATTTCCTTTATTAATTGCAATTGAATCACCTGCAATACCAATACATCTTTTAACATATTTTTGGAATGGATCCCTAGGGAATTCAAATATTGTCACATCACCATTTTTAATATTTTTAAATGCAGGTAGTCTAAACCACGGAATATTAAAGCCTATTCTTGTGTAAGGAATGCCAATCCAAGTAGGAGTTCTCATTCCATAAATAAACTTATTACCTATAAGCATATCTCCAGTTAATATTGTATTTTCCATTGAACCTGTTGGAACGACATAAATCTCAACTAATGTAGATTTAATTGTAAATGCTACTATTATTAAAACTATTAAAATACGAAGTTCTTCAAAAATTTTCTTGTATTTAGAATTCATTATAAAGTTAGACCTTTTTAGTATAAGTAAAAATAATACTATTAAATAAAATATTTATTAATAATATTTAGGTAAAAATCATCCATATTGTGGACAAATTAGGTTTTTAAAATCACACCAATCACAATGCATGCCTTCACATGCCTTAAATTCTTTTCTTTTAATAGCTGATGCAGTTTCATCTACTTGTTTTATAATGTATTTAAGCTCTTCATCATTAAAAGTAATTGATACTTCAGGAGATTCTTTTCTTAAATATATCATAGATACTTTTTGAGGATTCTTTTTTACATTTTGACCTTCTATTATTATACCTTCCTTAAATATAAAATATGCATAAATACCTAATTGTACATCTTTTTTTAATGCGGCTTCAGTTTTAAATGTTTTTGATGTTTTGTAATCATAAATTGAAAAATTACAATTATCATCATAATCTATTCTATCACATTTACCATTAACAATAGCATGTTCAGTTTCAAAGGAAAAATCATGTTCTGCTGATATAATATTAACAGGATTTTCTTGAATAAAATTCCAATAATTATGGAGCATATTTTCAGCATCTATTTTTTCTTGATAATTTTGTTTTTTAAATTTATAATGCTCGTCATCCCATTCATTATTTAAAAGTAAAATTAAATCCGAAATATTAGAATAATTCCCCTTATGATAAATTTCTAAGACTTTATGAATTAGAATACCTAACTGAGAAGATACAGGGCTTGGGCTTTGTGGTATATTGTCTAAATAAGCAAATTTATATTTTAATGGACATTCGTTATACACTGAAATCCTACTAGCAGATAATGTGATTTTATTTTTATGCTCTATAATTTTATCAGTATTAATTAAAGTTTTTTCTACTATATTTTTGTATGAATTATTATTCCACTGGGGCTTCTTTCCTTCAGATATAAGCTCTATATTTTTAATTGCATCTATTAAATTAGAAACTTCATTAAAATTATTTAAGCCAAGCTCTAAAGCTATTTGAGATTTAAATGAACCAATAAGTTTTTCAATTTTAGTGAGCTCTAATTCTTCTATATCTATATCCTCTTTTATAATTAAGTTGGGATTTAATTCCTTTATAAACATTGATTGCCTTTTATTAGTAGTAAACAATTTCAAAGTATTCATTGCCCTTGTTATAGCTACATAAAAAAGCCGCCTTTCTTCTTCATAATGCATTTCTTTAGGGTCTAATTTATCTATCATCCACCTCTGCCAGGACATCGGTAAATCTTGAACTAGAGGATCTTGTTTATAGACAATCGGAAAAGTTCCCGATGATAAAAAAGGAAGAAATACATGTTTGAATTCTAGGCCTTTAGATGCGTGCACAGTCATCACCTTAATACCTGAATTATGAAACACATTATCACCTAAATCAATATATATTTCATTAACTTCTAATTGCAAATTTATAAATTCTAAAAAGTCATTCGAAGTATATTTACTATAATTCTTAGAGAAAAGTATCACTAATTCTCTAAATTGAGAAAGGCTTTCTTTAAGGATCATAAAATTCATACTTTTTTTATTATCAATTGATTTATAAGGTGATAATATTTTAATTAATTCCCAAACTAATACATTTACATCATTTATTTTAAGTTTATAAACTGGTAATAAAATATCTTTAGCTATTAATTGAAGTTTATCATTTATAGATAAAGCATGATCTATAAAATTGTGCTTATTTTTACTTGAATGATAATTTTTTAAATATTTATTTATATTTATATCAGTATTTTTTTTTAACAATCTAATAAACGCATGGACTTGCTTATTTGATTTAAAATAAATATTTATTAAAGCAACAATATCTTTAATAAAAGATTGTTCAAATAATTTTAGAGAAATATAACTAGTATTAATCCCAGAATTTTTAAAATATAAAGATACTTCTTCACATTTTTTATTAGTGCGCAATAAAACTGCAATGCTATCTGGCTTCTCACCATTATCTAGTAAAGCTTTAATTTCTTCTTTTAATTTTATTAATTGTATATTTTTATTTCCAATATAGAGTTTAGGTAATTCCTCTGATTGTAAATCACTATATAGGAGATCTTTATTCATTCTATTTTTATTTTTAGAAATTACATCATTTGCTACATTTAATATAGGCAAAACAGATCTATAATTTTGAATAAGATTTATTGACTTATTATTTTCATCTAAATGTTTATTTTTAAATTCCTCAATATTAAGGAAATTTGCTTGTCTAAAGGCGTAAATACATTGATCGTCATCACCAACAACAGTAATACTATTTTGAGGATAAGAAATTTTATCAACAATTAAACTTAAAGCATAATTATTATCTTGAAACTCATCAATAATTACATGCTTATACTTATCTTGCAAAGTATTTAATATTATTGATTTTTTAGAAATTAAAATCCATAGATTTGATATAAGATCTGCATAATCAACCCAATTTCTATCCTTTTTTAATTTTTGAAAATAGTTATAATTTTTTAGTATGTCTGATAACTGATATAATTTTTCAATTTTACTATTATCTTCATTATTTTTTATCGCATTTTTAAGATCCGTTGAACATAATTTTAATAAATTATTATTGTCTAAAAGATTTTGTCTTAGAGAATTATAAACTTTCTGGAATGAACTTATCGATTTAATTGGGTTTAATCCTATTAATCTACTTTCAATATTTATTAAATCATTGAATCTTTCTCTCAACAAATAAAAAATATCAATATTATTTATTATTGAAGGCCTTTTTGTGTATCCAAGTTCTTTATAATATTCCATAGTAATATTCTGAGCAAAAGAATGGAATGTACAAGCTGATATATTTTGACCTTCTTCGCCTATTTTAGCTACTAATTTATTTTTCAGATTATCTGCTGCATCAATTGTAAATGTAAGTGCTAAAATAGATTTAGGGTCTATATTGTGATGTTTTATTAACTTTGCAGCTCTTTCTATGATTGTAGTAGTTTTTCCAGTACCTGCTCCAGCTAATATTAATAGTGGTTTAAGTGGATGATTTACAGCAGCTATCTGCTGATCATTTAAATTAGTCATACTATATTATTTAAAAAAATCCTGAATCAATAAATCAAATTATTACATCAACCAATTTTTTATTAATTATAGATTTTCCAGGTAACATAATAACATTATTAAGATTTGAATTCTCAATATAGCAATCTTTGGATATTGTAGAATTTTTAATTTTTGAATTTATAATTGAAGCTCTAGAATCAACTATATTTTCACCATTTTTTTCTAATAAATGTTTATTAGTAGCTAAAATTGATTCAGGTACTCCACAATCAAGACACTTATCAATTTTGAAGATTTTAAAATGATGATTATTTTCAAGCATATGTTGCAAAGCATCTGTTAATTGATACTCATTATGGGTTCGTAAATCATTATCTATTAAATACTTAATAGCATTAAATAATTCTTTTTGAGATTTTATTAAATATACTCCACTAATAGCTAAATTACTTGGAGGATTTTCTGGTTTCTCATGAAATTTTTTTATATTTTGACCATCTACATCAACAATTCCAAAACGTTTTGGATTTTGAACTATATTAACTCCAATTTGAGAGTATGAAGATGAAATTATTTTTCTATAATCAAATTCAAATATTCCATCCCCTAAAAGTATTAAAACAGGATCACTATTTTTATTTAGGGCTTGAAATACAGCATGTCCTAAACCTAATCTTTTATATTGATGGACAAAAGTAAATGATATATTTTGATAAGTTTTGCAAAAATCAATTACTTGCTCACTCAAATGACCAACTATAAGCGAGACTTCATTAATACCAGCGCTAATAACTTTATCTAAAATATGAGCTAAAACAGGTTTCCCTCCAACAGGAAATAAACACTTTTGTAAAGTTAAAGTATGTGGCTTTAATCTAGTACCATATCCTGCAACTGGAATAATAGCTTTCACCTTATATCTACCAATTTACTTTTTATTATTTTTTTCATTTTAATTATTGCCTTATTAATGGAAATACTTATTTTATTTTGATATTAATTTAGCGCCATCTCTGCATTAACTAATTGAGGTCCAGATTTTGTTAAATATTCGACTTCATCTCCATAATTTTTAAAATTTTCAATAAATAAATTTGCTAATTTTTTTGAAAACATATCATATTCATTTTTATTATTCCATGATTTTCTAGGATCTAGCATTTTAGAATCAACACCTTCTATACTTAAGGGAATATCTAAATTAAATAATAATTCTTTTTGAAAAGTAGATCGTTCAATAGATCCGTCTAATATTGAAGTAATCATTTTTCTGGTATTCTTGATACTAATTCTTTTCGCTCCTGAAGAGGCTGATCCACCACACCATCCTGTATTAACAAGATATACCTTAGCATCATGCTTCTTTATTTTTTCTTTTAATAATTTAGCATATTTTAAAGGGTGTAAAGTTAAAAATGGTCCTCCAAAACATGGTGAAAATGTAGCTACAGGTTCAGTTATACCTCGTTCCGTACCCGCAACCTTTGCAGTATAGCCACTTATAAAATGGTACATTGCCTGATCTGGATTTAATTTTGAAACTGGAGGAAGGACACCATAAGCATCACATGTTAAAAAAATAATAATTTCTGGATTTGGGCCAGTGCTAGGCATACCAGAAGCATAAACAGAATTTTTGATATAATTAATTGGATATGAAACACGCGTATTTTCAGTTTTAGAAACATTTGAAAAATCAATTTTTCTATTTACTTCATCAAAACATACATTTTCAAGTAAAGCACCATGTCTTATTGCATTATAAATGTCAGGTTCTGCATCTTTATCTAAATTGACAACTTTTGCATAACACCCACCTTCAAAATTAAATATACCTTCATCTGACCAACCATGCTCATCATCTCCAATTAATGGACGCTTTGGATCAGTTGATAAAGTTGTTTTACCAGTTCCACTTAAACCAAAAAATAATGCTGTATTTTTATAGTTCACATCAACATTTGCAGAGCAATGCATAGACAATATTCCTTTTAGAGGTAAAATGTAATTAAGTACAGAGAATATACCTTTCTTCATTTCTCCTCCATATTCAGTTCCGCCAATAATTGCTATTTTTTTAGATAAATTGAAAATAATAAATGTTTCGGAATTTAATCCTTGGTTTTTATAATTTCTATTTTTAAAACCACTTGCATTAATAATTGTAAATTCAGGAGAGAAATCTAAAAGTT
>MDSW01095410.1_pt1 | contig 26986 bp, 29 predicted proteins | sample 811171 | NCBI WGS metagenome assembly MDSW01 (sample SAMN05326641, study PRJNA326480) | marine metagenome | isolation source: seawater | place: Atlantic Ocean: North West | collected 2012 | reverse complement strand
CATAGATTTTCCAGCTAGAGTTAAAACCGGAAGACCAACCCATAAGGCATCGCTTGCTGTTGTATGGGCATTTATTGGAAAGGTGTCTAAAAATAAATCTGCTACTTTTAATTTACCAAGATATTCATTCATTTCACATCTTTTTGAATAAATAATTCTATTAGGATCTATTCCTTTTTTTCGTGCATAGGCAGGTAAATTATTTATAGATTCTGATTTTTCATTTTCAAGTAGCCAGAGAACACTATCTTCTTTACTATTTAATATTTCCATCCAAACATTAAACATTTCTGGTTGTATTTTATAAGGGCTATTGAAGGAACAAAATATAAATTTATTCTCAGGTAATCCCAGTTCTTTTTTTGAAAGCGTAGCATTAGGAAAATATCTTTTATTATCTGTGGGCTGATAGCAATTAGGAAGCTTTAAAATTTTTTCTGAAAAGAAAGACTCATTTTGCTCATTTATAATGAAATTATCTGCAATAGCATAGTCAATAAAATCAGTTCCAGTAGTTCCAGGATGACCAAGAAATGTTACTTGTATTGGACAAGGTCTTTCTGATAACAACTCCATTCTAGTTTTATAAGTATGTCCTTTTAAATCCACTACAATATCTATCTCTTTATCTTTTAACATTTTACAAATTTCTGTGTCTTTTTTCTCTGTAACTAAATGAAAGTTTAGAAATGATTTTCGTACTCTATTAAATACATTAACTTCATTATTAGATTTATCAGAATATGAAAATGCATAATAATCAAATTTATTGTGATCTTGGTTTTCAAAAACACCTGCCATTAGATGCATTGTAGCATGGTCGTGAAAATCATAAGATAGATAAGCTACTCTAGGCTTAGTATGTTTAGTATTTTTAAAATAATTTTCTTTAACAAAAGGAATAGTATTATTAATTTTATTAGATAGGCTTTGTATGTTTGCGACTTTTAATTGTATAGCTGGATCATCTGTGATGGAGAATGAGCAAAAAGGCGTAGTAGACATTTTATTTTCTTTAATTTTTTTAAGAGCTAGATTTTTATAGTAATCAAGTTTATCCCAATCTGCGCAGTAAAGTTTTGAATAACATACAAAACCATAGGCAAACTGTGTATCTTTATTAAACTTTAAAGCTTCTAGGAAACTATCTCTTACTTTATCAAATTCATTTATGCCCGAATATGCTAGGCCTTTATTTTTATAGCCTGAAGAAATTGATTCATTACTATAACTACTTTTTTTGTATATGCTGATAGACTGATCAAACATTTTTATAGCATTATCATATAAATTTTGACTTAATAATATTATACCTAAATTTAAGTAGGCATTTCCATTTAGAGGATCTAATTGAATTGCTTTTTTTAAATAATCCATGGCTTTTAGAGGCTCTTTATTTTCTATATAACAAGCTGCTAACGAAGATAAAGTTACTGAATTATTAGGATCTAATTCATATGAAGTATAATAAGACTTCAATGCATTTTCTTTTTTTCCTAACTTAAAATAGGCATTTCCTAAATTTAAGTGGCCATTTGTATAATGAGTATTGATTTGCAAACCTTTTTTATAAAAACTTATTGCCTCATTAATATTGTCTAATTTGATAAGGTTATCACCAATATCACAATAAAGTTGATAAATAGTTTCATCTATTTTTAAAATATCTTTATATATTTTAATAGATTTTTTATATTCATGTAGTGCTGTTAGTATTTTTGCTTTAATAGTAAGTGTATTTAAGTAATCTTTATCATTAGTGGTTCTTTTGGGGTGTAAATCTAGAGCTTTTTCTATATTAGCATATGCTAAAGTTGGATTCCCGTTTATTAGAAAGCACTGTGCTAAGTTTGTTAAATTAGTGTAATTATTTGATTGTTCTTCATTATTTAACTTTAATTCCTCAATATAATTATTTAATAAATTTTCTCTTTTATATAAAAGGATCATATTTTTGAAAGCATCATTAAAATCTGGTGAAACTTTTAAGCTTTCCTTATAGCAGGCTATTGCATCATTATTTTTATTTAGTCGGCTAAGTATTCTTGCTCTTTCATACCATAACATGCATTCCTTGGGGTTATTTTCACAAAGTTCTTTTGATAACAGATCAGCTTTATTTAACTTACTTGTAATTAGATATATTTGCAGCAGATATCTTTCTGCCTCTAGGTCATTTCTGAAAGATTTTAGATATGCAACAAAAATATTTTCTGCAATATCATATTTTCTAATATCAAAATGTATAACTCCTAAATTAAATGAAGCATCTTTATGATCACTTTTCAGTTCTAACACTTTTTTATAACTATTAATTGCATGATCATAGTTTTTTAAATTCATTTCTATGCAACCTTGTAGATAGTAAAGTCTGTAATCAGCTTTGTTTATTAAAGTTAGGGAATTTAATTTATTAAGAGCAAGTTCTTTTTTATTTATTGTATTAAGTAAATTACTATAATCTAAAATTATGTCGCAATTATAGGGAGATATTTTTATTGCTTCTTCAAAATTCTCTATTGCTTGATTCAGATTACCAGATTGTATGTATGCATAGGCCTTAAGATGAAAAACTTGAGAATTTTTGGGAAATTTTGCACTTAATACATTAAATATGTTTATTGCTCTTTCTGTATTGCCTTTAGCTAATAAATTAGATGCTTGAGCTAAATTTTGATCATAAAATGTATTGTTCATAATAAATCCTTAAAGCTATATAAATAATGCAATCTGTATGCCATCTAAATACTATTAATAACCAAACATTTTTTTTATTATTGCTAAACATTTTTTATATATGTCGTTCATATTTTCAGGTTGATTTGTTTAATATAGAAATCTGAAAGGTTTGGAAAATATGTCCTCTTTAGCAATTCTTAATAGTGGAGCTTTAATGGCAAGTAACTATGCTAGTAAAGCACAAACAGAACTTAACAAGTCTATTGCTAGAATTTCTACAGGAAAAAGAGCCATGTATGGTCAAGATCCTGCAGGACAGGGGATAGCAGATTCCTTAAACTCAAAATCTAGAAGTTGGAATGTAGCAGCAAGAAATGCTGAAGATGGTATTTCAGCAGCTCAGATAGCTGAATCTTCCTTAATGGAAATAGCTTCTTTAGCACAAAGATTAAGAGAAGTTGCTATACAAGCTGATAATGCATCTATTCAAAGTGATGCTGATAAAACTGCCTTAGATACGGAAGCAGCAGCTATATATGATGCAATTGATGCTATTATAGAGACTACTAAATTCAATGGTGTAGATCTTTTAGGTTTTTCTGTTAAGTCTCATCAAGTTGCTGTAGCAGATGATGGAGGATCAATACATTTTAAAACTAGTAATGGTTTTACATCAGTATCTGACTATAATGAGGCAGCCGGAGCAGAAGTTACTGCTGATATAATTTTATCTGAAGTAGCTACTGATCTAGGCAATCTGGCAGCTGGTATGTCTGCTTTTAAAGCAAGACAAGCTGTAGCTTATTCTGCCTCTGCTAATTTAGCAGCAGCAGCATCTAGAATTGAAGATACGGATGTAGCTCGTGAATCAGCAAACTTAACTAGAATGTCTATATTAAATCAATCGGCAATGGCAATGGTAGCGCAGGCAAATAAAGCTACAGGAGCTTTTTTAAGTATTATTAACTCATAACAAAAGGAATAAATTATGACAAGTGTATCAAACGTTGCAATAGGAGCAAGAATGGCAGGAGCGGCTGCTGCTAATGCAAGACATGGAATGAATGAAGCAATAGCTCGTTTATCCACAGGTAAAAGATCAATGTACGGTGGTGACGCTGCTGGTCAAGCAATGGCAAATAGTATTGGTGCTAAAGGTAGATCTTATGCTGTAGCTGCTAGAAATGCTGAGGATGGTATTTCAGTTACTCAAACATTAGAGTCTACTTTGATGGAAATTGCTTCTTTAGCACAAAGACTGAGAGAGGTAGCAATACAAGCTGATAATACAGCTATTCAAAGTACTGCTGATGGTACAGCATTAGATGCTGAAGCAGCTGCAATAACAAAAGCAATAACATTAATAGTTGAAAAAACATTGTTCAACGGAGTAACTATAGTTAGTTCTGCTGATATTGATATTGCGTTTGGTGTAACTGATGCTGGTGATGCTGTTACATTATCATCACAATTAATCGTTGATAAAAGTGGTACTACAGCCGCTGCAGGTGCAGAAACTGACGCTGACGCAATTTTAGATGATGTTGCTGAAGCTTTAGGAAATGCTGCTGCTACAATGACAGTTCTTAAGGGAAGACAAGCTGTTGCATATGCAGCTTCTGCTAATATGTTAGCTGCTGCTTCTAGATTACAAGACACTGATTTTGCTGCTTCATCAGCAAATTTAGCTAAGTTTTCTATTTTAAATCAATCAGCAATGGCTATGGTAGCTCAAGCTAACCAAGCACAGAGTGCTGTATTAGCAGTCTTACAGTAATAAAAGACTATGTAAGTAGTGTAATATTTTACATTGTGTCAAATATTACACTACTTACATACAACATCTAGTCTAATAACTAGTTTCACACACAAAAAATAGTATTTAAATTGGCATTTAAATTGCAGTTATCCACCTATGAAAAATAAAAATTATATAAATTTACATAAATTATTTGGCATGAAGATTGCTAGAAGAGGTTATTAAGGAGGTTTAAATGCCAGTACAAAATCCAGGTGTAACAGGACTTTTCGCTTTACACAATCTGCATAAAACAGAAAGAGCTATGGGTACGTCTATAGAAAGACTTTCTTCAGGAAAAAGAATAAACCATGCCGGAGACGATGCAGCAGGAGGTGCAATTGCTGATAGAATGACAGCTCAAATTAAAGGTCTTAATATGTCAGTTAGAAATGCTTCTGATGTTTTATCTATGGCACAAGTTGCAGAGGGAGCATTAGATGAATCTTCCAAAGTACTACAAAGAATAAGAGAATTAGCAATTCAGTCTGCCAGTGATTTAATGAATGGAGAAGAAAGATTATATCTTCAAACTGAAGCTAATCAATTAATTGCCGAATTAGATCGTGTAGCAAGAGACACTACTTTTAATGAAATTGCTGTTTTAGATGGAACGTTTGCAGATAGAAGATTTCAAATAGGTGCTAAAGAAAGAGAAGCAGCTACAGTTTCTATAGGAAATTTAAGAACCGAAAAAATTGGTAACCATACTGTTAGAACCAGCGCAATTTCAGGAGAAGCTAATTTAGCAACTGCTGCAGTAAGAGGTACTACTGACCAGGTTGGTGATGAGGATTTTACTATTCATGGACTGCTTGGTTCTAAAACCATTGATGTAGTAGCAAATGCGAGCGCAAAAGACATTGCCGAAGCTGTTAATATACAGTTTGATAGTACTGGAGTAAGTGCTACTGCTTCCACAAATTTAAAAATTCAAGCAAAAGGTACAAGTGCTGGATCAGCTACTTTGTCAATAGGAATTATAGGAAAAAATTCTACTGCTAGGACTATTTCTGCAGGTGTTACATTAGCAACAGCGGTAGGAGGTTCTGATATTACAAATTTAAGTAATGCAATTAATGCCTATTCAGCTGAAACGGGTGTTGTGGCAACTTTAAGTGCAGATAAAGCCACAGTGTATCTAACTAATGACGAAGGTCATGACATAATACTTCAAGATTTAGATTGGGCAGATGTAGGAGATGCTAATACTCATCTTTTAGAAGTTACAGGAATGGACTCAAGAGTATTTGATGCAAATGGAGATGAATTATTATCTGGTTCTGCTGTAGAAGTATATGATAAATTGTTTACTAATAGCAGTGCATCATCTGCTGGTTTTGCAGACTCAGCGATTGTTTCTGGTCAAGTGAATATGCATGCTTCTCATTCATTTACCGTGACTACTGAAAATGCTGATGGAAGCTCAGATGGATTATTTGAGTCATCTCCAGGTGTAGCAACTTTGAATAAAGTTTCGGAGTTAAGTTTAAGAAGCCGTTCAAAAGCAATCGATGCATTGAAAATGGTTGACAAAGCTTTGGATAAAATTCATATGGAAAGAGCAAAGTTGGGAGCTGTGATGTCTAGAATGGATCAAGCTATAGACAATCTAACTAATGTTTCTGCAAATACAGCTTCAGCTAGATCAAGAATTGTAGATGCTGATATGGCTGCAGAGGCAGGCAATCTAACTAAAACACAAATTCTACAACAAAGTGCTATGGCAATGATAGCTCAGGCATCAAAAGCACAGCAAGCAGTATTAACTCTGCTACAAGGATAAAACAGTGTGATTTAAATGGCAAATACGCCAGAAATATTATCTAAATTGAACGTTGGTTCGGGGATGAATAACTCCGATATCATTACCTCTTTGGTTGATGCAGAGAGGATTCCTGCTTTAGACAGAATTGAAAAAAATGAAGAACAAACAAAAGGCAAAATTTCAGCATATGGAGTACTAAAAAGTGATATAAGTGAATTTAGAGAAATTGTTAGAACTATAGAAAGTAGTAACGCGGCAAGTCATATTGGTTCTTCAAGTAACACAACAATCGCTAATTTTTCGACTACCGGGACTACTGGTAGTGACAATATAAATTCTACTTTGGTAGTATCTTCATTAGCTAGCACTCACACTCTTGTAACAGGTGCTTATGATAACTCTGGATCAACTGTAGGAGAAGGATCATTAACCATTGACTTTGGAACTTGGAGTACAACTAGTTCAGCAAATGACACCTTTACAGCAAATTCTAATTCATCCGTTTCCGTCTCAACTTCTGCCAGTACCACACTTACTCAATTGAGAGATTCTATTAATAATGCTACAGATAATGCTGAAGCAACTATTTTATATAACGGTACAGGTTATGTTTTAGTTATAAAAGGAAAAAGTGGAGCTTCAAATGAAATTCGAGTTACTCCTGGAGGAGGTTCTTCAGCAACACTTACAAATAATTTTTCTTATACAACTTCTACAAAAAACCTTACTCAAACTACTGATGGTTCTGATGCTTCTTTTACAGTGGATGGTATTTCTATGACACGCTCTAGTAATATTATTGATGATTTGTTTAAAGGATATAGACTCGAATTAGAATCAACTAGTTCATCATCAGTCAATATTAGTAGTACCCAAAATTTAGATAATATAACTTCTTTACTTTCAGATTTTACTGATGCATATAATGCTATTTATTTAAATATAACTACAATGACAAATGCTTCATTTTCGGCTGATAGTTCTACAGGACCTCTCGCAGGTGACTCCCTGGCAAGAAGTATACAAAGAGAATTGAGAAACTATACTACAAAATCTATTTCGGGCTATGAAAGTGGTCCTTATTCCCTATCTTTATTAGGTATAAAAACAAATAGAGACGGAACCATTTCTTTAAATCCAAATACGCTTAAAAAATCTTTTGAGGTTCAACCAAAAATAGTGGATGCTATTTTTAAAGATCAGTTAATGTCTGATAATGCAGAGGTAGAAGTTAGAACTTTGGGTACTGATACTAAACCAGGATCTTATGCAATTACAAAGTCAGGATCAGATTATTTAATTGATGGTGTTGCACTTTCTGCAAATGGAACATTATATACCTCTGGTTCAGGAGATTCTTCAGGTATGGTTATAAATATTGCAAGTTCTGATGTAAGCAGTGCAAATATTTATTTCGGTAAGTCTTTAATGACACAAATAGATACTAGTTTGTCAAATTTCTTATCATTTAATGGAGATATAGCAAACAGGCTTTCAAATCTTAATGAAAAACTAGGAGACTTTAGAGATCAAAAAACATCACTAGATGAAAGAATGGACAGATTAACAGACCGTTACACACTACAATTTACTAGTATGGAACAAGCAATAGCTGGGATGAAAGAAACAGGAAACTACTTAGATCAAATGTTGAAGCAAGAGAAAGATTAACTAGCTAAAACTTTTTAAATTATGTCGTTTGTATATATTAAGGAGATTTAATATGAGCAAACTCAATAAATATAAAAAAAGTCAAATTTCTCAGAAAAAAGAATTAGCGCAGCCTTATGAAATAATTCATGAGTTACTATCAAACTTAAATAATAGCTTATCAGAGGCTGTTAAAAATATTGATAAAGGTAATTTAGATGAAGCAAAAATTAGGGCAAAAAAAGCCGAAGCAATTGCTTATGCTTTACAGAATTGTCTTGATATGAAGGATGGTGGTGAAGTTGCTGAAAACTTAAATTATTTATATAGACATATTAGATTTGCAGCAAAAAATTTATTAGAAGAAGAAAAATCTGACCTTTTAACAAGTGCTCACTTTGTGTCTAATGAAATATTGGAAGGTTGGAAAGGAATGAATACTTCCGTAGCTTAAATATTAGAACTATTTTAACTCTTATGGTATCCTAAATGCTGGATACCATTATGAAATCTATTAACTTAAAATTTTTACTTCCAGTAGTTTTAGCAGTTATAATAGGTGTAATAGTTTCATTTGCTGTACAAGGCTTTATTTCTTTTGTAAGTTTTATAGAATCTTACTTGAGGGGAGATAACCATTTATTATTAGGTTTACCTAAATCATTGTTACTCCTGAGTGGACCAATCATAGCAGGAATTATTTTATCTGTAATATTTAAACTAGCAAATTTAGATAGGTGGCATGGTCCTGCGGAAAGTATATTGGCAGCTCATGTCCCATCTAAAAGACCAGATACAGAAGCAGGGTTGTTATCAACTCTTGCATCAGCTATCTCAATTGCAGGAGGTGCTTCAGTAGGACAGTACGGTCCTTTAGTTCACTTTGGTGGTGTGATAGGAGATTATTTTTCAAAGTTAATTAGAGATCAAACTTCTCCTCATATTCTATTATCTTGTGGAGCTGCTGCAGCAATTTCCTCTGGATTCGGAGCGCCTTTTGCTGGTCTTGTTTTTGCACATGAAGTAATAGTAAGACACTTTTCTTTAAAAGCTGTTGCCCCTATTTTAATAAGTTCTGTAGTAGCTCATACATTTAGTACAGAGTTTTATACAAGTGAACCTTTATTCCAAACATCAGTTGGAGGAATATCAAGTTTTTATGAAATATTTCCATTAGCGATTTTAGGTGTGGTTGCTGGACTAGTAGCTAGCTTATATATGAGAGGATTAACTGGTTTTGTTCCAATTCCAAAAAAAATACCTGTTTATTTATTACCAATTATTGCTGGAACAATTTGCGGCATAGTAGGATTGTTTTTGCCTGAAACTTTGGGTTTAGGTACTAATTTTATCAGAAAAATTATAGAAAAACCTATAGCTATTGATTATGTAGCCTTATTATTTGCCGGCAAATTATTTTTGACAGTTGTATGCATTAGACTAAATCTTTTTGGAGGAATATTTTCTCCTGCATTGTTTCTAGGCGTAGCAACAGGATGCATTTTTGTTTCTGGTTTTCAAGTCATAATGGCAGATTTAAATTATTCACTATTTATAGTTGCCGGTATGGCTGCAGTCACTAGTTGTGTAATAGGAGGCCCTATTTCTACTTTATTGATTGTATTTGAGCTAACCTCTGATTATCAAGTAGCACTTGGTGCTGGTATAAGCGTGTGTTTTGCTAATTTGATATCTTCAAAAATATATGGACATTCTGCATTTGACCAAATCTTACTAAATAGAAACATAGATATTCAATTAGGGCGAGATAACTTGCATTTAAAATCTATTTCAATCAAGACTATTTTAGGTAAAGACTTTATAAGATTAGCCCCTGAACACACAGCTGAACAAATGATAAAAATATTATCCAAGGCTGGTAACAGCGAAGGGTATATTATTAATCCAAAAGGAAAACTTATAGGGAAAATTCTTTTGCCAAATTTAATACTGATTAAAAATAAGGAATACCCTCCTGAAAATTCATTATACTCAGACTATTTAAGTTTAAATGAAGATAAAAATATATTAGAATCTATTGATTTGATAAAAGACTTTGTTGGAGAGTCTGTTCCAGTTGTAGATAAAGATGATAATATACTTGGTATAATAACAGAAAGTGACTTATTTGGAGAGCTACTCACAGCTGAAAAGTTTAGAAATCAAGAGGAATTATCTGATTAATATTGATTTATCCAATCTTTAGAATAGTTAAAAGCTTTATCATCTATAATAACATCATAAGCAGGCTTTCCCATAATTAGCTTATTATATTTCACTCCCCAAGACTTAAGCTGTTTGGTTGTAATTGCAAACCCTTGATTATTGGCTTTTTTAATATTATTTTTATTTCTACCCATATATCTTGCAGTAAATATGATAATTTTATTACCCTTTTCATAAAGGTCGTTAATTTTTTTAATTACTTTAAAATTTGGCTTGGAGGCATTGTAATCACTATTTGTAGTAGCGCAAATTACACCATCTATATCAATGGCAAATACTAAAGACTTCATATTTATGCGATGAAATCAATTTGAGCCTGAATATCCCTATTTTTAAAAGGTATTCTTGAAATCATATCATATTTGCTTTTTGCTTCGTTATAACTGTAAATGGGTGCAAGCATACTCTTAGCTTTTAAAAATTTTTCAGTATCATAACCTATGCTAGGCGATAAGTTTTTTGCATATATATCTTTTAAGTTTTGCTTTTCTGCAAATTCTTTTGACTTAAGATTATGATTTATTGGCTCTACAAGCCTAAAATTTTTGATTGGCATACCATTTGCAGTATCTACCCTAGTATAAGGATTTAACTTATTGTAATTAGGAGCAAATGCTAAATTATTTTCAATCATGTGATAACTATAACAAATGTATACAAATAAATCAAAAAATTTAAAAAAATATAAACTTGCTGAAGAATCTTCTTATGCTGTTAAAGATAAATCGGAAGTAATATCAGCAATTTTAATGGAATTAGAGAGGTCAATGAATATAGTCGCGGAAACTATAGAAAAAACAAAAAAATGGAAACCAGAGGAAGCGGACATTAAACTTAAAAACAGACATTTTTCTAAAGCTCTAACAGCTATATATTCACTACAGATATCATTAAACTTTGATGAGGGAGGCAGTATAGCAATCAAGTTATTTCAATTATATGAATTTTGTAGACAACAATTAATTAAAGGATTTTCCAAAAAGGTCGTTGAAGGTATTAAGAAGGCAACAGAAGCAATAAAAAGCATTACTGAAGCCTGGCAAAATGGAGTAGATAATGCAAAAACCAGTTAATTTTGATAAAAATATTGATGAGTATTTAGATCATTTGGAATTACTTTCTTCTAAAATTGCTGATAATATTTCAATGGGTTTATTCAATGAAATAAACAAAATGGATATAGAAAGAAAAAAAATTATAAGTAAAATTTCTTCAGATGCGGCTAATTTAAATGATATTAACAGAAATCGGCTTAAACTTGTTTGGGTAAATAATAACAAAATGATAAATGAACTTGAGAATATAAACAGCAATAATAAAAAAAAATATATAAAAATAAAAAAAACTTTTAAGGCTTATACAAATAATACGCTTTAACAGGTTAAGTTCATGAATTTATCTGGAGTTTTTTCATTTTTTCTATGAGAGTTGTTCTATTAATTTTAAGCAGATCAGAAGCTTTTGAAACATTACTTTCCGATCTTTTCAAAGCAGCTTCTATTAGTACTATTTCAACATCTCTCAAATAAACTCTTAAATCTATGTTATCAAAGAAATCAAACCAATCTGCATAATGTTTAGGATGTGGCAGAGGAGCATTAATTTTTGTATTATCATTAGGTGAAATTGTATCTTTCAAATTTTGAGTCGCATCCCATAGTGCGGTTTGCTCCTCATCAGATGTAGGTACTTTTAACCTCAATAAATTTTCCATAACATTACTTTTTGTTACTTCCTTTCCTCTAAATAGAATACATGCTCTTTCTAAAACGTTCTTTAATTCTCTGATATTTCCCGGCCATAAATGCCTTTTTAAAGCATCTAAAGCATCCTGTTTAATAATAGGTAAATCATTATTATTTTTTAAGCTAGATAACAGAAAACTAGTTAATAAAGGAATATCTTCCACTCTTTCAGCCAAAGTTGGAACATTAATAGGAAATACATTAATTCTATAAAACAAGTCTGCCCTGAAAGAGCCGTTATTAACTTTTTCTTCAAGGTTCTGATGAGTAGCACAAACCATTCTTAAGTCTAGAGAGATTTCTTTTCCTCCACCAACTTTTTGTATTTTTTTACTTTCAAGTGCTCTAAGAAGTTTAGCTTGCAAGGGTAATGGAATATCCCCAATTTCATCTAAAAAAAGGGTGCCACCTGATGACATTTCAAACCTTCCAGCTCTTGATTTATCTGCTCCAGTAAAGGCTCCTTTTTCATGGCCAAACAGTTCACTTTCTAAAAGTTCGCTGGGGATAGCAGCACAATTTACTGGAACGAATTGCCCCTTTTTTTTAGAAGTTTTGTGAACTGCTTCTGCCACTAACTCTTTTCCAGTACCTGTTTCTCCCAATATAAGAACGGTGCTATTTGTGTCAGAAACTTTTTTAATTAAAAGTTTTAGTTCGATTATGGATTTACTTTTACCAATTATAAAATTATCTAAATCCATTTACGTCAAAAGTTTGAAAAAATATAGGTTATCATGACAATATTATGACAGTTTAAATATTAAATTTCATCTTTTTTTTTTAAAGGCCGATAAATGCTAGTTTTTATAATTTATTTTTAACTTTTAAAATTTGGCAAAGTTCTTGCCTCTACACTCTTACATGGAGGAATTTATGACCAAAGTAAGTATTATAGAACAAGGTATTAATAACCTTAATAGCATAAGAAAAAAATTAGAAGAAAGAGATGCAATTGTTTCTATCGTAAAAAATTATAATGATTTGAATAATTTAGATACAAATACATTATTAATAGCCAAAGAATTAGTTGGGAGTAATGATGAAAAAGTTTTAAATTTAGCTAGAAACCATAAAATTAAAAAAGTTATTTTAATTGATTATACAAAAGAGTTTAGTCTTATAAAAGAATTAGGAGAAGCTTTGATAAAAGTCAATCTTGTTGAAGGAGACACTTACTCTCTTGAGGCTTTGTTATCATTTTGTATTAATGAACAAAAATTTATTACTGGCAGCAATGAATCTTTAACATTGAAAAATTTAGCAAAAAAAGTTGCTAGTACAGATGTTACAGTATTTATAAATGGACCCACTGGAACTGGAAAAGAGGTTGTAGCGAATTATATTCATGATAATTCCTCTAGATCTCAAAAACCTTTTGTGGCTGTTAACTGCGCAGCTATACCTGAAAACATGTTAGAGGCTATTTTATTCGGTCATGAAAAAGGATCATTTACTGGAGCATCTAATGCAAATAAAGGAATTTTCAGAGCAGCAGATAACGGAACTTTATTATTAGATGAAATATCTGAAATGCCTTTAAGCTTACAAGCAAAACTATTAAGAGTTTTACAAGAAAGAAAAGTCACTCCTGTAGGAGGTACAAGAGATATTGATATAAATGTAAGAATAGTTGCTACAACTAATAGAAATATGATAGAAGAAGTGAAAAATAACAAGTTTAGAGAAGACCTATACTATAGATTAAACGTTTTTCCTATAAGGACCTGTGACTTATCAAAAAGAGTCGAAGACATTATTCCTATAGCCGTCTCAATGATAAAGAAAAATTGTCAAGGAAATTTAAAATTTCCTTATATAGATAATAATGCCCAGCAAAGTTTAATTAATCATAGCTGGTTAGGCAATGTAAGGGAACTAGAAAATGTAATTTTAAGAGCTCTTGTGTTATCTAATAATGAAAATATTAATAAAGATCATATTTTAGTAGAAGATAGGACTAGCACTAATAATCAATATTATAAGCAACTAGAAGATAAAATAGTTGCAATGGGAAACTAAGGAGTAAGGAAAATGAATAAAATATCTTCAACAGGTATAAATTTTATCTCTAGAAATGTTAAAGAAAACATTGATCAAACTAAAGAAATACAAAAGGAAATAATTAATACTCAAAAGGAAATAATTAAAGGTAATTCAAATGAGAATAATTTTATAAATAATGTAAGTAATGCTTTAAATAATGTGGCTAAAGCTCAAAGCGATGCAGCAGAAATTACAAAAAACTATGAAATAGGAAAAGAACAAGATTTAACAAAAGTTATTGTTAATCAACAAATTTCAAAACTGGCTTTTCAACTTACATTAAATGTAAGAAATAAAGTATTGAGTGCTTATAAAGATATAATGAATATGCCTGTATAATAATAGGAGAGGAAAAAAATGGCTGATACAACTGTTTCAAATACTAATCAAGGCAAAAGTAGCTTAATTGCGAAAACTTCAAATACTATTACTGATATAAGAAGAATACTAAATGAACCTGCAGCTAAAAGAGCTTTACCGACAGCTTTAGCTCTAATAGTAACATTTATAGGTATTATATTATTTATATCTATGAGAGAGCCATCAAAGACAACACTTTTTTCTTCTTTGTCTGAAGCAGATAAATCTAAAGTAGTTGAGTCTTTAAGACAAAATGGCATAAATGTCTCCCTTGACTCTGCTACGGGAGAAGTATTAGTTCCAAGCACTGACTATTACCAATCAAAAATGTTATTAGCTGCAGAAGGATTACCTGAATCTTTACCAAGTGGATATGATAATTTAGAAAATTTGCCAATGGGAACCAGTAGATCGGTAGAAGCAGTAAAAATAAGACATAGTTTAGAAAGTGAACTGGCTAGGTCTATAAATGAAATATCAGGAATACTAGGAGCGAGAGTACATTTGGCTATACCAGAAAAATCAGTTTTTATAAGAGAAAAAGGAAAACCTACAGCCTCTATTTTTGTAAAATTGGGAGCAGGTAGAAGCTTAGGAGAAAACCAAATTAGAGCAATAGTTCATTTGGTATCTTCATCAGTAGCTAATTTACCATCTGAAAATGTTACAGTTGTGGATCAGCATGGAAACTTATTATCTAAACCGTCAGATGATATAAATTCAGCAATGTCAAATAGACAACTTGAATATACTATGAAACTTGAACAGGTTTACAGACAAAGAGTTTTATCTTTACTTACACCGATACTAGGAGCAGGTAATATAACAGCACAAGTAAATGTTGATGTTGATTTTACTACTCAAAATGTTACTGAAGAAGTAGTAGACCCAGAAGGATCTGTTTTAAGAAGTGAACAAGCAACACAAGATACTACAAGTGAACCTCAGGCTCAGGGAATTCCTGGAGCTGTGGCTAACACGCCACCTCTAGCTGCAGAACTAGCAACAGAAAATCCCGTTCCTGCACAAAGTCAGCCTAATATAAAATCACAAAGTTCAAGTAGTATAAAAAATTATGAAGTTAGTAAAAGGGTAAGTACTACAACCAACCCAACTGGAACTATTAAAAGAATTGTTGCCGCGATTTTAGTTAGAGATAAGTTAGTAACAAATGAGTTAGGTGAACAAGTTCTTCAAAAATTAAGTGAAGATGAAAAACAAAATCTAGAAGCTTTAGTAAGGGATGCAATTGGTTTCAGAGAAAATAGAGGAGATTCTATAACAATATCTTCCGGTGAATTTGTAGAAGATTTAGAGGTTATTGAAGTTCCTTGGTATGAAAACTCAGCCATAAGAGAACTTTTGGGGAAACTTTTCACAATATTAGTTTTAGCTATAGTAACATTTGGAGCTTTGCGACCACTATTAAGTAGAATTCTTGTGCCAGCTGGAGAAGCTGCAGGTGGAACTCCTATTTCTGCGGTAGCTGATGATGATGAAGAAGAAGAACAAGATAAAATTGAAGTAGCTGAAGGAGAATCATTGGAAGATATTAAAGCAAAACTAAAACCAAAAAAGTCAGCTATTTCTGCAGATATGCTTGATACAGCTAACACTTACGATGATAAAGTAGCAATTATAAGGATGATTGTAGGTGATGAAGCAGGTAGAGTTTCTAGTGTTTTTAGAAATATGATGAAAGAAAATGCTAAAAACGCAGAAGAAAGTTAATATAAATTATGGTAGAAAAAGAAAAAATATTATCTGAATTAGATAAAGTAGAAGAAGAAAATAATAAGCCTTTATCAGATCAAGAAATATCTAGTTTGATAAAGGCTAGTAAAGATAATAAATTTAATGCCGTTGAACTAAAAGTAAAACATAAAGAAAATAAAAGCTTTAAAAAAGTTAGTCTTCATGACATTGCAAAAAAAGCTAATATAGGAGAAAGTAAAGCTACAATAGACACCATATCAAAAGAAAAAGAAGGATTAACAAAAAATAAAGTTTTAACTGAAGAAATAAAGGAAGATAAATCATTAAAAGAAGAAGATAAAGGTGAAATAAAAAATGAAAAAATTAATGACACCAACATAGAAGAATCTAAATTAAATCAACAAAAAGAGAATGAAAAAGATACAAACGATGATAAAAAAAATGAAAAAATTGAAGAAAAGTTGATAAATGAAGAGGATCATTTAGAAGCTGTAGAAAAGGAAAAAAAACTAGCCTATGAAAAAGGAAAACTTGATGCTCTTAATGAAATTAAAGAAGGTTCTGAGGCAGCTATTGCTCAACTAAAGAAAGTTACTGAAACCATTTCTAAAGTTGATGAATTGGATCTTAAAAATATAGAAACGTTGTTAGTAGAAAAAGTATTAGAATTATCTTCAGACTTATCGGGAAAAATAATAAAAGCATTACCAACTGAATTTATTAAAAAAATAACTAAATTGGTTTCTCAATTAGAAAATATTGAAGGAAACATAGAGATTTTTATTAATGAAGAAGACCTTAATGTAATAGAAAGTGACAAAAATATAAAAAAGAATATTAAAAAATTAAACTTATTTTCTAAAAGTGATCTAAAATCAGGTGAGGTTGAACTTAAGGTAAATGGTATTACTGTCTCTCAAAAGGTTTAACTAATGAATATAATAAAAAATTTACTTATAAATAATTCTATAAGCACTAAACATATTAAAACTGAAGTTTCTGGGTTAATTAGAAGTTTTGAGGGTAATATAATAGAGACTGATCCTTTTCCAGCCACTGTAGGGAGTATATGTGAAATTGAATGTACAAATAATCGCAATAATAGTGCTGAAATTATAGGTTTTAGAAATAATAAAAATCTTATTGCCATGCATCAATCTGATAATAATGTCAAGATAGGATCAAAGGTAAGACTGGTTAATGATGGAGTTAATTTAGAAGTAAGTGATGACTTATTAGGAAGAGTTTTAGACGGAATGGGTAACCCACTTGATGGAAAAGAAAAAATTTTTTCAAGAGAAACTTGGCCCTTGCATGGTAAAACAATCAATCCTCTTGAAAGAAACAAAGTCGATACTGCTTTTGACGTTGGAGTAAGAAGTATTAATTCTTTAATAACTATTGGAAAAGGCCAGAGAATAGGAATCATAGCTGGAAGTGGAGTTGGAAAATCAGTATTACTTCAAATGATGAGCAAATATTCTGTAGCAGATGTAGTAGTTGTAGGACTGATAGGTGAAAGAGCAAGGGAAGTTAAGACAATGGTTGAAACCTTAACAAAGTTTGATGAAAGTAATAAAATAATTATTATTGCGGTACCAGCAGATAGATCTCCTTTATTAAGAATGAGAGGGGCTAATAGATGTACTGCAATTGCTGAATATTATAGGTCTAAAGGAAAAAATGTATTATTGATTATGGATTCCTTAACTAGAGTAGCGCATGCAAAAAGAGAAATAGGGCTTGCTTTAGGAGAACAACCTACATCTAAGGGTTATCCGCCATCAGTAATCTCAATGATACCATCATTAATTGAGAGAACTGGCAATGGAATTAAAAATGAAGGGTCAATTACAGCATTCTATACTGTATTAGCTGACTCAGATGATCATAACGATCCTGTAGTTGATTCTGCTAGAGCTATATTAGATGGACACATTATTCTTTCAAGAGAACAATCACAATTGGGAATATATCCAGCAATAGACATAAAAAATTCAATAAGTAGAATTATGGATGATATCGTTACAAAAGAGCAAAATAATTTAGCTAAGCACTTTAAAAAGCTAGTATCAGTTTACTATGAGAGTAGAGATCTAGTGCTTATGGGAGGCTATAATAAAGGACAAGATAGTGCTATAGATGAGGCTCATGAAATGTGGCCAAGAATTGTAGAGTTCATAAAACAAGATCAAAATATAAAATCAACATTTGAAGATTCTAAAAAAGAGCTGGAAACCTTAATAAATTTAAAGACAACAAATGATAAAGGTAAATAGGTTAAATACCCTAAAACTTCAAAAAAGTAAAAACCTTAATAAGGTTTCATTAGAAATAAATACACTTAATAATGAAATAAAAAAATCTAATGATTTAAGAAATAAACTTATTAATATAAAGGAAAAATCAAACTTAGAAGTAGATTATAATAACTCCTGGAGTATAAAGCATAAGCATGATTTTGATATAAAAATTATACAACAAGTATCTTTCTGTCAAAACAGAGTTTCCTTTTTAGAAAAAGAACTTAAAATAGCAAAAAGTAAGTTAGGTAGTTTAATTGTACAGAAGAAGCATATAGAAGAAAAAATAAAATCTCTATTTGCTGCTAATGAAAAAAAAATAGAAGAAAAACAATTAAGAGATAATCCAAATTTTAAGAAAAACTGATGGCATTAATATTGCAAAGCCTTTTAATAAGGAGAAATAATGGATAATATTATAAATTTTAATTTCTTAAAAGTAGCTGATAATAAAAAAAAAAGCGATAATAGTGAAATTAGTATTGATAAAAGCAATTTTTCTAAAGAAAAGGCTACGAATGTTGATAGTTTTATTATTAAAACAGATAAAGAAAAGGAACTTAAAACAACCAATATTAACCCTGAGTTCTTTTCAGCTGAGGAAATTAACAAAAATTCTGAAGAATTAAATGAAGAAGTTATTAAAACAGAAAATATAAACGAATTTGCTGTATCAGATAGTAATTTATTTTATTCTAATGAAAATAAAGAAAATACTAAAAATTTTGAAGTTTTTTCAAAGTTAGGTGGTAAAAAAAAATCAGATATACTTACGAATGAAAATCAAAAAAATGCTATTAATCAGAGTAATTTTATCAAAACAAATAAGAAAAAGAATCCAATACAGGATTATAATATTATACAAAAGCCTGAAAAAAAAATTATTGATAGCATGTTAAGTAAAAAAGACAAAAGTAATAGCTTTAAAGAACTATTTTCCAATATTAAAAAGGAAAATAAAAGTAGGATAAAAAGTTTATTTCAAAACTATGTAAACTACATTGCTAAAAGAAGGAATGCCAAAAGTGGAAATATTGAAAAGGTAATATTAGCTAATAAAGTAAAAATAAATCCTAGTAATTATGATAAAAATTTAAATATTAAAAATGAAAATATACTTTTAACTAAAGAAAAAGAAAAAAATAAAATAAAGGTTAATGTAAATGATAACAGTCCCAAAGAAAGTATAAATAATAATTTTAAACTTTCTTCTGATAAATCCAATACTGAGTTTTCAAAAGAGCACAGCATTCAAGTTTTTGATAGACTAAAAAATATTATTGATATAAAAAGCACAGATGCTGGACAAAAGTTTGTTCAATTATTAGAAAATAATATTAAATTAAATAATAATAAATTTGAAATTCAACTAAGGCCTGAAAATTTAGGAAGGTTACAAATAAGTTTGGAAATTATTGGTGAAAATGTTGATATAACGATAAATTCAGATAATATAAATACAGCTCAAAGTTTAGTAGAAAACAATAGCAACTTAAGTAAAATGTTACAAAACCACGGAATGAATTTAAATAACTTTAATTTTAATGGTAATAATAGTAAAAATAAGGATAAAGGTAATAATATAGAAAAGAAAATTGAAGAAAATAAAGGCATAACTAATAATAAAGAAGAAGATATAAAATTGGAAAATAAAAATAAATCTGAAAAGCTAGTTTACGTTAAAGCTTAATAGATAAATGGAGTAATTATATGGCTGATAATAAAGATGATAATGATAAAAAGGGCGGAATAGTAAAAATAGCAATTTTTGTGGCTGCAGGTTTAGTATTATTAGGAATAGGTCTTGGTATAGGAGCATTGATTTTCGGAGGAGGTGAAGAACCTGATCCTTCAGCAGAAATATCAGAGATAATAGATGGAAATAAAGAAAAACCTGATGCCAAAGAGGAAGAAAATGATGAAGAAGCAGAATTAGAAGATGAAGTTGAAATGGAATGTACTGAAAATGCTGATGGAGAAGAAGAATGCGTTCCAAAGAAAAAAGTAAAAAAAGTAAATGTTGAAGAAAAGTTTCTTACAACTTACTATGAGTTTCCTGGTAACTTTACAACTAATTTAAGAAGTTCTAAGAAGTTTTTACAAATTACAGTGGGAGTTTCTACTCAGTATGATGAAGAGGTCATGGTAAATGTTGAAAGCCATCAACTTGCATTAAGAGGGATTATTTTAGGTGTAATGAGTGAATTTTCTGAGGAAGATGTAGCAGGAAGAGATGGCAAACAGTCTTTAGCTGATGCAATAAAAGAGGCTCTTAATGTATTTCTTGAGGATAAAGAAGGCTTCGGAGGAGTAGAAGGAATTCATTTTACATCATTTGTTTTACAATAAATTTAGAAAGAGAATATGGCAGAAAATTCAAGAAAACTTACTACTGATGAAGTAAATGCATTAATGGATGGATTATCGTCGGGTGATCTAAGTGGCCCTTCTGGTGTTGGTACGGATTTAGAGGTATCTCCATTTAGTTTTGGTACAGATGATCTTTCTTTAATGGGAGATTATTATGCCTTAAGGTTAATAAATGAAAGGTTTGCTAGGTTTGCGAGAACAGTTTTTCAACCTATGTTAAGAGTGCAACCTAGAATTAGCTCTTTTCCTCCTGAAGTAAAAACTTTTGATGAATATTCTTCTTCTTTAGATAGTTTCATGAGTTTATCGACCTATAGAATTGAAGAATTAAGAGGATCATTGTTGGTAGTATTTTCTCCAACTTTTATTAGTATTTTAACAAATGCATATTATGGTGGAAACATAGAAGTATTAAAAACAACTAGACAGGAATTTACAGCTACAGAAGAAAGAATTATTGAGATGGTAAATGTAGATCTTATGAAGCAACTTAAATTAAGTTGGAAAGATTTAACGCCTATAAATTTTACTAAATTAGGAAGAGAAATGAATCCCCAGTTTACTAATTTTGTAGATGCTAGTGATTTAGTTATTATCTGTTCGTTTGTAGTTCAGCTTCCTGGAGTTGATGCAGCTAATTTTGATGTACTTTATCCACTACAAACTTTAAAGCCTATAGCATCCTTATTAAGATCCAGAGTACAGTCCGATATCATTGAAGATGATGTATCATGGAAAGATAAATTAGAAAATGCTATATTAGAAATACCATTAGATTTAAAGGCAACATTAAGTCAGCCTATAGTAAATATGTCCAGGTTATTAAGAATGAAGGTTGGTGAGACTTTACAAATTCCTATTTCAGATAAGATAGATGTTTTTGTGGAAGATATTAAAATGTTTAATGGTGATCTAGGAGAGTATAAAGGAAACTCAGCTGTTAATATAAAAAAAAGATTATAGTTTAAAAAAATAGAGAGGTTAATATGGCAGAAGAACAAAATACAGAAAAAGTAGAAGAACAAAAAGGAGAGGAACAAGAGCAAAATGATGTTCAAAGTCAACAAAATGATGATAAATCAGAAAGAAGTGGTTTAGAAAACTTAAGAGTTCTTGAAAATATTGATGTCAAGCTCACTGTAGAAGTAGGAGGAGCTGAAATTAAGCTAAGAGAACTATTAAGAATAAATGAGGGATCTGTAATTGAATTGGAAAGACTTGCGGGTGATCCACTTGATATTTTAGCTAATGGTACTATCATAGCAAAAGGAGAAGTAGTAATGATAGGAGAAAGGTTTGGTATAAGATTTACTGAAGTTGTCGACCCAAAAGAAAGAGTACAAAACCTATAAAGTCAAATCGTTGACTATTAACTTCCTTAATTCCAATTAAAAAGACCCAAAAAATAGGTAATATTTTGGCAAGCCTCTTGCATCTATCTCTAAAAGGAGAAAAAGATGCAGGAAACTTTTGATTTTTATACAATTATTATAATAATAACTTTTTTAGGTGCTTTGTTATTACTAGCATTCTTAATAAATAAAAAAAAAGACATTCTTAAGGCGCATTTAAATAAAAATAAAACTATAGGAGTTTCTAATTCAGTAGTAATAGGTGGAGGAAATAGGGCAATTTTATTTGAAGTAGAAAACGAAAAATTTTTAGTTGTTTCAAATAAAAATAGTATTTCCAATATTTTACCTTTAATGAAAAAGAAATAGTGAAAGAAATTGACTAATGAAAAATTTAATTAGTAAAAATATTTTAAAATTATTTGCCTTTACAATAATTGCAATTCTTTTAACTCAAGAAGTATACGCTATTGAAACTTTAGGTGGTTTACCAGCATTAAATGTAGAAGCAAACGATAATGGTGGGACAACCTATTCTTTATCTTTACAAATATTATTGCTGATGTCAGCTCTTACTATACTTCCATCCTTATTGTTAGGAATGACATCTTTTACTAGAATTGTAATTGTTATGTCAATTTTGAGACAAGCACTTGGCACCCAACAAACACCACCTAATCAAGTTCTAATAGCATTAGCACTATTTTTGACATTTTTTATTATGGCACCAACGTTTACTAATATATATGAATTGGTCGCTGTACCTTATATGAATGGTGAAATACAAACTACAGCAGCTCTAAATCAGGCTTCTAGAGAAATTAAAGGTTTTATGGTAGTAAATACAAGAGAAACAGACATATCTATGTTTGCTGAAATAGCAGGAGCAAAAGACTTTTATAGCAAAGAGGATATTCCTTTTAGTATTGCTTTACCTGCATTTATTACCTCAGAATTAAAAACTGCTTTTCAAATAGGCTTTTTACTATTTCTTCCTTTTCTAGTAATAGACATGGTAGTAGCATCAGTCTTAATGTCATTAGGTATGATGATGTTATCTCCAATGTTAATAGCTTTACCATTTAAGATTCTTTTATTTGTATTAGTAGATGGTTGGAGCATGACAGTTGGTTCTCTAGTAAGTACTTATATAACACAATAGGATATAAAAATGGGATATGAAAGTAATATTGAAATGTTAAGCTTAGCATTCTGGCAAGTTTTAAAATTAGCAGGACCAGTTTTGTTAGTGGCTTTAATGATAGGATTAGTTATAGGAATAATACAGGCTGCAACTTCTATTAATGAAATGACATTAAGTTTTGTTCCAAAAGTAGTTCTAGTTATATTAACTATTGCTATATTTTCCAATTATTTAATATTAGGTTTAACAGACTATTTCATGTTTATATTTGAAAGAGTGGCTACTCTTAATTAATGGAAGCTTTAGCAAATAATTTCAGTCAAACTTTACCAGGATTAGAACTTTCAGGTTTAGTTGCCATAATAGGAGCATTAGCACTTGCTTCGTTAAGAGTAGGTAGCTTTTTTATAGCATCTCCTCTATTTGGATATAGAATAATACCACTTCAAGCAAGAATTATTGTAGCTTTTGCTATAAGTTTTCTAATTTACAATAAAATTAGTATGCCTAATATAGAACTTTTAGCAGGCCCCAAATTAATACTTATTATTTTTGTAGAATTAGTGATAGGAATATCAAGTGGACTAATATTAAAGATAATGTTCGAGGCTGCATCATTAGCTGGTGAGAAAATTGCAGCAAGTACAGGGTTAAGTTTTGCAGGATTAATTGATCCAGAGTCAGGTGCACAGACTCCTGTATTAAGTCAAATATTATCATTATTTATGATTGTTACTTTTTTATCTCTTGATGGTCACCTAATAGCCATTTCTACAATACTACAAAGTTATCAGGTTCTTCCAATAGGAGAGACTAATATGAATTTAAGCGTAATAAAATTAGGTATAGATGCTGGTGGATTAATGTTTAAGTTTGGGGCATTAATCATGTTACCAGTAGTACTTGGTATAATATTATTAAATGTAGTAATAGGCGTAGTAACAAGGTCTGCTCCTACTTTAAATCTATTTTCTTTTGGTTTTCCTATAACTATGATTTTTGCATTTTTTCTATTATATATATGCACTATTACTATTGGAGGTAACTTATCTAACTTAACTAATGTATCAATTGATTTTATAAATAGACTAATTGAAGGGTTATTATAATGGCTGATAATGAACAAAATAGTGCACAAGAAAAAACCGAACAACCTACACAGAGAAGACTAGATAAAGCTAGAGAAGAAGGAAAAACTGTAACTTCAAAAGAAATGTACGTATGTGCTTCTATAATAATGATGCTTATTTATACGTACTTTATTGCTTTTAATTATAAAGAAATTATGGCTAGTTGGAAAAGTATATTTTACTTAATAGAAGGAGTAAAATATGGCGCTTCTCCTTTAATAGCTTTAGGAAATGTAATTAAGAAAATTATTATTTTTACTTTAATAATAGGGGTACCAGCTTTTATTTTAACAATATTTACCCAAATGTTAGTAGGCGGAATAACATTTAGTTTTAAGACAATAGAATGGAAAAATAATAGATTAAGTCCCATTTCATGGTTTAAAAGAGTTTTTAGTATGAAAGGACTAGTAGAATTAGGGAAAAGTATTTTAAAAGTAATATTATTGTTCGGAGCAGGTTTTTACGTAATTTATAAAGATACTACTAAAATTAGACAAGTCTCTACTGAAACATTTGAAAATGCTTTAGTAACTTCATCTTCTTTTTTTCCTAATTTACTGATTACCTTAATAATTATTCTTTTACTTATTGCAATTTTAGATTGGTCTTGGCAAAGATACAGTTTTTTAAAAGAATTAAGGATGAATAGACAAGATCTAAAAGACGAATCAAAAGAAACAGAAGGTTCTCCGGAAGTAAAGGCCAAAATTAGGAAATTACAGTATGAAACAGTAAGAAAAGCAGTTAAACAAGCAGAGTCTATACAGGATGTAAAGGATGCTTCGGCTATTATAGTTAACCCAACTCATTTTGCAATAGCCTTAAAATATGATGTTGGATCTCTAGGAGCTCCTAAAGTGTTAGCTATGGGCAGAGGTAAAATTGCTGAAAAAATAATTGAAAAAGGTAAAGATGAAAAAATTTATATCTTTAGACATAAACTATTAGCTAGAGCATTATTTTACACATCAGAATTAGGACAAGAGATTTCTGATAAATTATATACTGCTGTTGCAATTGCTTTAGCATATATTTATAAAATTAATAATGGTGAGGATATAGTTGAACCTGAAATAGATATTCCAAGTGATTTAAAATTTAATGAAGATGGCACAGTAAATGAAAAATAAAAATAACTTTAAAAAATTAAGCGACTATATTTTGAATTTTGCTTTTTTATATTCCTCTTTTATATGCTTTACTGAAGCAGCAGATAAATGGGATAGCGAAAGAATGATATCTATAATCATATTAATATGTGGTACTTTTTCATTTTTAGCAATTTTTAGAATACAGATTGCTAATTTAATATATAGATTAAAGGGTAAATCTGAATGAAAAATATAATTAAATGTCATGGATGCACTTTTTTTTTCATAACTTACCAACAATCTAAACCATATGGTTGTAAAGCATATGGGTTTAAATCAAAATTTTTACCTTCAAAAGTAGTTTTTGAGTCATCTGGCATAAAATGTGCTTATAAAAAAGAGATAAAAAGGTTACAATAGGATATTATATGAACTCTGCAAATGAAGTACAAGAAAGTATAAAAATAGCGTTAGATGCTGCTGACGCAGCTACTGATGTAACATCTGAGTACAATAAAATAAAATCTGAAAATAAAAAACTGGAGGCCTCTGTGAAGCAAATTCATAAATTTACAACAATTATTTTTGGTGTATCAATTTTAGCAGCTGTAATAGGATTAAGCCTTACAGCTCTTATTTATTCTAGAACAATGAATGAGCTTACTGCAATGACAAGTACCAGTAGGGAGGCTTTAGTAGTATTTGCAGAAAATGTAGAGGGGGTAAAAGTTGCTTTAGAAAAGCTAGAAACAGGCATTGATGAACAAGCTAGAATACTAGAAACTAATAATGCATTAATAGAAAGCATTAATAAGCTTGATCAAAATGTTACAAATACAAATAATTTATTAGTAGATGAGCTTTCTAAACTTACGAAGAATTTTTCCTCAAATATTAAAACTGCTAATGATAAAAATATAAATGAACTTAAAAAAATTGTTAGTGATTTAAAGCAAACTCAAATAAAATCAACAAAGCAAATGGTAAATTTAGCAAAAAAATCTACAAATAAAGGGGTTTTAGATAAGATGGCTACTAATCAAAGGAAAATGAATAAGAACTTTAATGATTTAGCTAAGGCAGTTAATAATTTAGCTAGTCAAAGTAGTGAATTAGCTAAATCCTTTAAAAACAATTCTTTTATTAAATATCCTTAATTAGTTAATTTAATGAATAGCAAAGACAATGATAAAGTAAGTAAAAAAAAAGAGGAGTCTAATACCCTTGGTTTTTTAAAAATTGATAAGCTAACAAGACGCTCTCATGCCTTGTATTTACTTTTAAGAAATGACGATATAATTGTAGGATTTAATGGAGAATTATTTAAAGGCAATCAAAAAACATTAAATCAAAATTTAAAAATTGAAGATTTGAAAGTTCTTACTATTTTACGAAAAAAAGTATTTTTTAATATTAAAGTAAATGGTCCACTTGGTATTAAATTAATAGAGGTAGGAACAGAAGAAGTTCAAGAAATTACCAAAGAAGCAGAAAAATTTTTAGAAAAGAATAAAAACTTCATTGAATGTAAAGAATATGAAGTTTATAGAGGAAAGAAAAACTTTTATGATATTATAGAAATTAATGAGGCTTCCTTGTTTGCTT
>MDSW01102876.1_pt1 | contig 26987 bp, 18 predicted proteins | sample 811171 | NCBI WGS metagenome assembly MDSW01 (sample SAMN05326641, study PRJNA326480) | marine metagenome | isolation source: seawater | place: Atlantic Ocean: North West | collected 2012 | reverse complement strand
GTCGTAGGGGGTCGTGGGGGGTGAGGGGACCGGATACGCGAGGATACGCAAGGGACGAAGGACGCGTACCAGTACCAGTACGCGCCGCGCCGACCGGTGGCGTTGGAAAAAAAAATCTAAACGAATCAATACAAGTACAAGTACGCGCGCGTCCCGGGTCCGAGTCCGAACCCCGTCGTCTCCCTCTCCGACCTCCTCCCCCGCCCCCTCGTCCCACATCACCCGAGCTTGATTTTGCTCCACTCCCCCGCGTCCCATATTTTCGCGTACAGCGCGCCCTGCAGCACCCTCTGCGCGACGTACAGCCCCCACAGCGCGTTGAGGTCGAACCCCAGAAATTTCACCCCCGCGTACGCGAGGGGTAGGAACAACACCCACTGCGTCCCGATGCTCACCGCGGCGACCTTCTTCGCGTCCCCCACGCCCAGCAGCGCGTTCTGCATCGTCACGCTCAGCGCGTCCCCCGCGACGGTGATGCCCGTGAACCGCAGGGGCATCGTGGCTTTCGCGATGGCGCCCGGGTCGGAGAGGAAAAACCCGAGGAGGCGCTCGGGGAACGCGACGGCGAGCATGCCGACGCCGACCATCATCGCCGCGGTGAGCTTCGCGACGTCCCACGGCCACGCGGCCGCGTCCGCGACGTCGCCCCGGCCTAAGGCGCGGCCGGAGAGAGCCCCCGCGGCGAGCCCCATGCCCATGCACGGGAGCACGAGCGTGAGCATGAGGTTGATGAGGACGTTCACCGCCGCCGTCTCCGCCGTGCCGAGCATGCCGACGATGAAGTACAGCGCCGTCATCCCGGACGCGAACAGGAGGTTCGTGACGGACGTCGGAAGCGCCTGCTTCAGGAGGATCTTCAGGTCGTCCGCGGTGGGTTTCGCGCCCCAAAAACCCAAGTGTCGCGCCCTTCGGAAACCCATGCGGACGTACAGCGCGGTGCCGACCCAGACCGAGGCGGAGGTGCCGATGCCCGCGCCGACGACGCCCAGCGCGGGAACGCGCAAAGGCGCGAACCCGAAAATCAAAAGGAGGCTCAGGGAGATGTTCACCGCGTGCATGACAAGCAGGGTGTTCATGTAAATCTGCGGCTGCTGCGCGGCGTTCCAGAACCCGCGGAACGCGAAGTTGATGCCCACCGCGGGGACGGCGCACAGGCGCGCGCGCAGATACGGCACCGAAGCCTCGATCACCGCCGGATCGCTCGTGAGCCTCGGCACTAACTCCGGCGCTAAAATAAACGCCGCGAGCGCCATCGGGACGCCCAACACTACGCATATGACCAACGCCGCGTTCAGGGGCACGGCGGCGATCTCCGGACGGCCCTCGCCGACCCTCCGCGCGGACATGGCCTGGACGCCGCTTGAGATGCCCTGAAGCGCGGCTTGGCACTGGAAGTTTAACGTGCTGGCGATGCCGACGGCGGCGACGCAGGACGTGCCGAGGCGGCCGACCATGACGGAGTCGGCGAGGTTGAGGACGTTCTGAGAGGCCATGCCGCCCATCACGGGGAGTGCCTGTTTCAGCACCATCTCCACGCGGTCCTGCGCGACGCCCAGGACGCCGTTGCGGATGCCGAGGACGCGAAGGAGCGACGAGCGGAGCTCCACCGGGGCGGCGTCGCGGTCGGCGCTCCCGGAGGCGACGGCGCTCGAGGAGGCGGCGTTCGAGGAGGACGCGAGGCGGTCCATGCGCGAGGCGTCCGACGCCCCGTCCGAGCCGTCCGGGTCGGCGAACCGCGCCGCGTCGCCCCCGACCGCCCCCGCGAGACGCGACGACGCGTCGTCGTCGGTCCGGGTTCGAGGCGCGCCTCGAACTCGGCGCCGAGACGGCGCGAGGCGCGGGGCGAGGGCGTCGCGCGCGCCCGCCCGGACGGGGTCGACCGCGTCCGCGTCCACGCGCGCGCCGCCGTCCCGACGCGCGCCGCGCCCGAACGCGCCGGGCGAGACCGGGAGGTCGCGACGCGCGCGGCCGCGCGAACGCGAGGAAAACCCAGTCATCGTCATCGGCCCCGCGCGGCGTAGGGGGGCGCCCGCGCGATGGGATCTCGAACGCGAACCGCGCGTCGCGTCCGTCGCGAACGCGCCGCTCCTCGCGCCGGGAGTCGACATCGCGGGCGACGACATCGCGGGCGGCGCGTGCGAGCCCTCGGGCGCGCGCGTGCGTGCGGAGGACCCGGGCGCTGGGCGCGGTGGAGTGCTGACGGGAGGGGCGTATATAACGCGTGGCACCGCGGGGAGGTGGCAATGTTCGCCCCCCGGCTTCGGGCGACGAAAAGAAGCGGAGCGCGCTACGGCGCCAACGCGGCGCGTTCTTCCTGTCGCGCTCGTCACCCGTGGGCATTGCACGCGCACGCGCCACACCGAACCGAAACCATGTCCGCCTTCACCCTCTCGTCCTCCGCGGCGCTCGGCTCCGTCAAGGTGCGCATCGCGACGCGCGTCTCGCCCTCGGGACCGGCTCCCCCGCGCCGTTCCCGACCCCGGCATCACCGCCATCGCGCGTTTTCCTCCGCCTTCGCGGGCCGTCGCCGCCCGTCGCCGGCCCGTCCCGGAGACGCTCTCGGCGAGCCCCGCGCGACGCGGCCGCCCGCGCGACGCCGACGCGAAACCGCGCGCGCACAAGCTCGCGCGTCTCCGCGCGCTCGCGCCGCGCCCACGGCGACGCGCCCGGGCCCCGTCCCCGGCGCGAGCCCGCGTCCACGCGCGCGCCACCGCCGATGTCGCGGACCTAACCCTCAAAAGCGCCGGGGCGGCTTATCCGATGCGGCGCCGCGCGAACCGCGATCGACGGGTTCCCTTTTTCCGTTTGCGCCACCTCTTTCGTTCGCCCCCTCCCCCCCTTCCCGCGCGCGCCACTGACCGGGCCTCGCGTTATCCCCCCGAACGATCCCACCCCCTCTCGACGACAGTTCGCCGCCACGCGCCGCGCGGCGTCCCCCGCTCGCCGCTCCGCGATCGTTCCCCGCGCGGCGAAGATGGAGGTGAAGGACCTCAAGCCGACGGGCACTCGCGTGTTGGTCATCGCGGACGAGGCGGAGACCACCACCGCCGGCGGCATCTTGCTCAGCTCCGCGGAGACGGCGAAGGGCCCGGGCAGCTCCATGACGGGGAAGGTCGCCGCCGTCGGCGCCGAGGTGAAGGGCGTCAAGGCTGGGGACAAGGTCCTCATCAACGGCTTCTCGGGCAGCGACGTGGAGTTCGCCGGCGGCGAGCAGGGGAAGTTCATTACGATGGAGGACGTCATCGCCATCATCTCGTAAACGGACGGCGCGAAGGGTTCGAGAGACGGAGAGAGACGCGATGCGATTTTGCGCGCGAGGAGGAATCGGAGCGAGGCTGGGGTAGCGTCGCGACGCGGATGTGACGGTGCCGCGCGCGCGTAACGATCGTCCTCTCCTCGAATCGCGGTGTGGAAAAATCAAATCGAATCGACCGCGGTCCTCCTCGCTCGTCTCCCGCGGCGGTCCTCCTCGCGTCGGTCATTCTCAGTGCGCGTCCCCCTTGGCCGGGTCGTGGAAGTGGAACTTGCTCGCCCCGACGGCGTTCATGACGATGTCGAAGATGCCGAACTGCCCCGCGGTGAGGGTGCCGATCATGACGCACCTCGCGCCGAGGCCCTGCGTGCACAGCTTGACGATGCCCGTCTCCGCGGCGATGTTGAAGAGACGGGACATCATCCCGCCACTTCCGCCCGCGCCAGCCTTGTTGATCTTCGACAGCAGCGTGTCCGCGGGGTGGGAGATGATCGCCGCGACGACGCCCGCGACGACGCCGGAGGCGAGGGAGACGGAGATGTTTTCGCTGCTGCTCATGTCCTTCGGCGTCTTTCCGAGCGAGTCGTAGATCTTCTCCGCGGCGATGCCCTGCACCGCGAACTTCGCCATCGTGTACGGCACCTGCTTGGCCAGGATGGGGCCGAACCCGGAGTAGAACGCGCCGATGATGCCCTCCTCGCTCGCCATCTTGCCCATGGCGCCCATCATGCTGTCAGCGTACGAGGGGTTGGAGACGAGGCGGATGCGCGTCGCCTCGAGCGGGCACAGGAAGATGTCGGCGATGAACTCCGCCGCGGCGGAGGAGCCGAGGTAGATGGAGTTGCGGTTGTCCCACGTCTCCTGCTCGGACATGCGGCTCGCGGCCTGGATCTTGAAGAACTCCACGCCGCCGAACTTGAACCAGCCCTGGATGAAGTACCCGAACGCGGTCGGGCCGAGGCCGGTGAGCAGAGCGCCCGCGCCCTCCTCGGCGATCACCTTGTTGAACCCGCCGACCATGCTGGGGTACTTGGCGGGATCGAGCTGCATGCGCGTCTTGACGACGTCGACGGGGGTCAGAGCGCCGTGCGTGACGGAGCAGCAGATGCCGCCGGCCAGAGCGCCCTTGAGGAAGTAGTCGAGGCCGTACTCCTTCTTGCTGTGCGCGGTGAAACCGGCCGCGGCGGGGTGGACGAAACCCGCGGACCGAACCGGCGAGGGCGCGGCGGGGGCCACCGACTGCGCCGCGAGGCCCATCGTCGCAGTGGGGGTGTACAGGGAAGAGGGGAAGTACGACTTCATGCCGTGAACCATCTGGAGATGAAGAAGCGGGCGCGGGGGGGTGAGACGCGGGAGTGTCAGAACGCGCGCGAGGGCGAGAGGGGGGGGGAGGGTGCCGATGGCAACCCCGAGGGCAACGCGGCGACGGTGTACACTGTTGTTTGCCTGCAGCGCGAGATTCAAAGCCGCGAAGGGACGCGCGGGTCGACGCGCGATCGCGCGGGGAAGGGGGGCGCGGGGGTTTGCGCGAAGGGATCCAAGCGCACCTTCGATGCGTCGACGCGCCGAAGAGCGTCCGCGGAAAGCGTGGCGATGCGCTCGGAAGAGTGCGATCGGCGCGCCGCCCGAACGGAACCTCGAGGAGGCCCCAAACGGCGCGGCGCAAATATCTCCACTCTCACTCGCTGGCTCGCTTGCCGCAGGATCCTTCTGCCAGTTGGCGGACGATCTGCACTGGCGGGCAGTCAGAAGAAAACGGCGGTGCGTGCGGCGTCCAGAAAACGAAAAGTGAAACCGCTTCGACGACCCACGTACGGCGCTCTTCGGCCTCCGCTCGCTGTTGCGACGTCTCGGAAAGCGAGGAGGCGCGCGCTCGCGTCCGTGCCCACACCAGTCCGGCGCGTCGAGTCGCTCGCGCGTCATGCCTCCCGGATCCGATATCGACTGCCTCGTCTTCGGTGCGTTCGCGAGCGCGCCCTCGTCTCGAGACGCGCGCGCGGCGGTCCGTAGACTTTCAAGATTCACGCGCGGCGCCCCCGAGGTGCCTTTTCTTTCTTCGGCTCACCGCGCGTCCGCGTTCTGTCCTCCCGGAGCGTTCCCTCGACCGTCTCTCTCCCCACTCTGATCCATCCTCCCCCGCCCTTCCCCGTCGCCTCGCTCAGACCTGGACGGGACGCTGTACGCGATCGAGAACGGGTACGAGAAGGCGTGTCGCGATCGCGTCTTCGACTTCATGGTGGCCGAGCTCGGCGTCGCCCCCGACGCGGCGTCGGCCGAGGCGATGTGGCGGAAAGAGTTCCAGATCCACAACCAGACCCTCCGCGCGCTTCGCCACGGCCTCGGCCTCGAGGTGGACGCGGCGAAGTACTGGGCCTTCACGCGCGGCGACCCCGGCGAGCTGTTGCGCCCGAACCTCGACGCGTTGGCGGTGCTCCGCTCGGTGCGTAAGGGCGTGCGCAAGATCGTCCTCACGAACTGCGCGGAGAAGCAGGCGCGGGAGGCGCTGAGGGTGCTGGGCATCGAGGACGAGTTCGAGGCGGTGTACGGCGCGGACGCGATGGGGGAGACGTGTAAGCCGATGCGCGAGGCGTTCGAGAGGATCTGGGCGATGGACCCCTGCGGCGTCGACCCCTCGCGGTGCGCGTTTTTCGAGGACAGCGTCAAGAACCTCGCCAGCGCCAAGGCACACTTCGGGACCTTCACCGTGCAGATCGCGGGGAAGACCGCGGAGGAGGAGGGGATCAGGAGCGACGGGTTCGTCGCGGACGCGATCATAAGCGCCGTCACCGTGGATGAGGTCAGGAGGGTCCTGCCCGGCCTGTGGGAGGAGTGACGGGAGCGACGTAGTTTTCGAGGTAGTTTTCAATATTCGCATTTACGTGGACTCATTTTTCCTCCCCCTCGACGGTTCGCCTCGCCTCCTCCTCACGCGTTCTTGAACGAGTCGTCGATGGCGTTCGCGAGGTACGCGCACTTGGCCTGGCTCAGGCCCGCGAGCGAGACTCTGCCGTCCTTGGTCATGAAGATGGCGTGTTCGTCCGTCATGCGCTTCACCTGCGCCTCGCTCAACCCCGTGAACGAGAACATGCCGATTTGCCTCGTGACGAAGCTCCAGTCCTTGTCCGGGTTGAGCTTCGTGAGGTCGTCGAAGAGCATCCCGCGCACGGTCTTGATCCGCCCCGCCATCTCGCGCATCTCCTCGTTCCACCGCTCGAACAGAACCGGGTCCTCGATCACCGTGGCCGCGATCCTCGCCCCGTGCACTGGAGGGTTGGAGTACATCGCGCGAGCGATGCGGTTCATCTGCGAGAGCGTCTTCTTTGCGCTCGCCGAGTCGGCCAGAACCGCGTTGATCGCGCCCACGCGCTCGGCGTACAGGCCGAGGTTCTTGCTGTACGACTGCGCGCAGAAGAACTCGATGCCCTTCTTCGCGAACAGTCGGACGCTCGCGGCGTCCTCCTCGAGCGACCCGCTGGCGAAGCCCTGGTACGCGACGTCGAAAAACGGGACGTGCGATTTCCGAGCCATCGCGTCGGCGATCTTCTCCCACTCCTCCATCGTCGGGTCCACGCCCGTGGGGTTGTGCGCGCACCCGTGCAGGACGAAGACGCTGCCCTCGGGGGCGCTCGAGATGGCCTCGAGCATGCCCTCGAGGTCCAGGCCGATCGTCTCGGCGTCGTAGTACGCGTACTCGTCCCACTCGACGCCGGCGTCGGCGAAGATGTTCTTGTGGTTGCCCCACGTCGGGCTCGGCAGGAACACCTTCGCGCCGGGCATGAACTTGGCGATGAACGCCGCGCCCACGCGGAGGGAGCCCGTGCCCGAGAGCGACTGCACGGTCGCGACGCGCTCGTCGGCGATGGCGTCCGAGTCGTCGCCCAGCAGGAGCCTCGCGGTGGCCTGATTGAACGCGGCGAGGCCCTGCATGGGCAGGTACTCCTTGTCGTAGTCCGCCTCGAGCATGCGGCGCTCCGCCTGCTTGACGACGTCCAGGACGTACGGCTGCAGGTCCTCCGTGCGGTACGCCCCGACGCCGAGGTTGAGCTTGTTCGGGTTCGTGCTCTCGCGGAACGCCACGGAGACGCCGAGGATGGGATCCGGCGGGGCCTGCTCCACGTCCGCGAGGAACGAGCTGGAGGCGCGGCACGCGAGGGAGGCGGAGCGGGGAACGCGGGGAGGCTGTTGACGCGCGCGACGTCGAGGGGGGAGGCGAGGGCGCGCGTCGGTCAGCGGAGGCGGGGACGCGCGGGAGCGAGGCGCGACGGTCAACCCCGCGGGCGGAAAAAGCACTCGGCCGGTCTCGCCGATCTGACGACGCATCGGGGCGCGTTCGGGAAAAAGGCGCGAGCGGCGGGGGCGCTCGTCGGCCCGGAGACGCGCGCGGCGCACCTGCACGGATCGGCGCGCGCCCGCGAGGGGCGCGCGCGCGAGCGCGGGGGATCGAACGTGCGCGTGAGCTCGCATCGCGGCGCGACGGTGTTTCGCCACGCGAAGGGTCGAAGGCAGAAGCGACTTTTCGTCCGTCCCGCCTCGAGAGGGTTTCGGATCTGTGGAGTGCCGAGAAGATTGCGCGTCCGTCCGACTTGGCGCGCGGAGAGGGGCTCCCGAGACCGTCAACGGCCGTTTTTTTTATTTTTCGCGTTCGTGACGACACCCGCGGGGGTTCCAGCGGCTCCGACACATCCGACACCGCCCCGCGCACGCCACGCCATGGCCTCTCTCTCCGCCCCCGTCCCCGCCGCGCGACTCGCGGCGTCGTCCTTCGCGCCGCGCTCGTTCCGCCGCGGGACCCGCGCGGGCGCCCCGAAGCCCCGCGCCCCCGCCTCGCGCGACCGCGCCTCCGTCGTCGTCCGCGCCGATGGCGAACGCCTCAACGTCGTCATGGTCGGCGCCGAGTGCGCGCCCTTCAGCAAGACCGGAGGCCTCGGCGACGTCATGGCCTCCCTCCCCAAGGTACGGCGCGACGCGCGCGCACCGCTCCCGCGCGCGTTTCCTCGCGCTCGGCCTCTGCATCGCCTCGAGTCCACCCGACTTCCACCCGTCTCTCCCTCGTCTCTCCCGAGACCGAAACGCGCGATCGCGCCAGCTCAGCGCTCTTCCCCGTATCGCGACGACGTTTCGTACACAATCGACTTCTCGGCGCGCGCGGCGCGCGCGAGGGCTCGACATCATCCCCCCGACGATGGCCACCCTCCTGCGGTCGATCACTCCACGAACGTGCCCCTTCTCACGTCTCGCGTCTCGCCCCCGCGCCTCACTCCTCCGCGCCCCTCACTCTTTTATCCTCTCGCCAGGCGCTCGTTCGCCGCGGCCATCGCGTGATGGCGGTGGTTCCCATGTACTACCACTACGAGGAGTGCGGGACGCCGTGCGGGTACACGGTTCTGAACGTCTGCGGCGTGGACACCGAGGTGCACTACTTCCACGTCCACCGCGACGGCGTCGATTTGGTCTTCGTCTCCCACCCGTGCTTCTACGAGGTGGCCGAGAACATCTACCAGGGCGGGACGATGGACGTGACGTGGCGCGGCGCGCTGTTGTCGCAAGCCGGGATCGAGGCGGTGTACCACGTCCCGTGCGGCGGCTTCCCCTACGGCGACGAGAGCCTCTGCTACATCGCCAACGACTGGCACGTCGCCTTACTCCCCGTCTACCTCCGGGCGTTTTACCAGGAGCACATGAAGCTGGGTTTCGCGCGCTCCATCTTAGTCGTGCATAACATCGCGCACCAGGGCCGGTCCGCGCCGGATGACGTCTGGCGCCTGGGCCTCCCGGAGCACCACACGGGGGCGTTTTACCTCGACGACCCGATGGAGGGGGCGTGCATGAACGTCCTGAAGGCTGGGATCGAGTACGCCACCAAGGTGGTCGCCGTGTCTCCCGGGTACGCGTGGGAGATCGGGACGGACGAGGGCGGGTGGGGCCTCGCGCCGACGATCCGGGGCGACCAATCGAAGGTGAGCGGCATCGTCAACGGCATCGACTTCCACGAGTGGTCGCCCGAGCACGACCCGTTTCTGCGATCGGACGGGTACCAGACGTACGGCCTGGACCTCGAGGGGCTGTGGACGGGGAAGCAGGCGTGCAAGGCGGCGCTGCAGCGCGAGCTCGGCCTCCCCGAGCGCCACGACGTGCCTCTGCTGGGCTTCATCGGGCGCCTCGACGAGCAGAAGGGCGTGGACATGATCCTGGACTCGGAGGAATTCCTCATGTCCCAGGACGTGCAGATTGTGTTCCTCGGCTCGGGGCGAGAAGATCTGAGAGACCGGCTCATGGGGATGCAGGAGCGGAACCACCACGCGGTCAGGGCCTGGATCGGGTTCTCGAACCAGACCGCGCACAGGATCACCGCCGCGAGCGACATCCTGCTGATGCCGAGCAGGTTCGAGCCGTGCGGCCTCAACCAGCTGTACGCCATGCACTACGGGACCGTGCCCGTCGTGCACGAGGTGGGCGGCTTGCGCGACACCGTGAAGCACTTCGACGGGTTCAACGACGGAACCGGGTTCACGTTCGAGAGCGCGAGCCCGGACAAGCTCCAGTGGAGCCTCGGGCAAGCGCTCTTCAACTTCCGCGAGCACAGGGAGGCGTTCATGGGCGTCGCGCTCAGAGGAATGCACAGGGACCTCGGGTGGGACCACGCCGCGTACGAGTACGAACAGAAGCTTCTCGAGGCCAAGTACGCGCACTAAACGAAAAGGCACGGAGCGGGACGAGGAAAAAGACGATACGTTTGATGAGGGGGACACTGGGAGATTCACGTGAAGGGTGTTGAGAGCGCGCGGAAGGTTAAAGGGGCGGAAGGAGGCGCGTCGTGTCGCGTCGCGGGGTACGCGGCGCGCGGGGGCGGGGGCGCGGAGGGGTTTTTTTTTCGGTTTATTTTTTAGAGAATGTTTCAATCAAGCAGGCGAGAGAGCAAGAGCGACGAGGCGTCCGTATTTCAACTCCTCGTCCCTCCTCGGTGATAGAGACCTACATAATGGGCACGCGCGATCCCGGACGGCGCGCGGTCGTCGCGCGGCGTGCGTCACGTTCGCGCCGTTCACTTGGCCTGGATGAGCCCGAGGAGGTGCTTCGCCTCGGCTTTGAAATCCGGTTTCGCGCAGTGGACGACGGTGAGCCTCCTTCGGCTCTCGCCCTGGTACTCCTCCGTCTTGCTCCTGATCTTGAGGCTCCACGCGTTGAACTGCGCGGCCTTCACCTTGCGCTCGTACGCGCTCGGGTCGCTCTCGCGCAGCGCGTGCAGGGTCTCGGCGTCGCACCCGAGCATCTCGCACGCCTGATCGTGGAACACGTTGACCCAGCCCGCGCCGGACGCGTCGGACACCTTCATGCGCAGGATGTACCTGCGGCGGCACGTGTCGTACGTCTTCTGCGTCGCCTCGCAGTACCACTTGCCGTTCTCCTCCACCACCTTCTTGTTGTTGCCTTCCTCGGGGCACGCGCAGTAGTACATGGGCTGGTCGGGTTTGATGAGCGTGACGTGCGCGAGCGCGACGCCCTGCTCGGGCTTGGCCGTCGCCGGGGGCAGGAGCTCGGGCTGCATCGCCGCGAGCGACTTGCGCTCCGCGGCGGACGCGCCGCCGTTCGGCCCGCGCGCGGTCGCGAGGCCCTCGCCCGCGGCGGTCGTCTCCGCGTCCTTCCCGCTCTCCGCGTACCACGCGCGCAGCGCCTCGACCTTCGCCGCGACGTCCGCCTCGGCGAGATCCGCGCTCGAGGGCTCGACGAAGAGCTCGGACCTCGCGACGGTCGAGAGCGAGACGCCGTTGTAATCCGTCACGCGGAGGCCGCGCAGGGCGACGACGGGCGCGTCCATCGTCGCGAGCTGTTCGCCCTGCTCCACCGCGAGCTGGTTCCAGAGCGTCAGCGACACCGTCTTCTTCGTCTCGTCGAGGAGGACGACGTCGCGGCGCTGGATCTCGGCGTTGTCGGATTTGCGCCGCACCGAGCCCAGCTCGCCGACGCTCGTGACGATCGCGACGACGTCCACGGACGCGCGGCCGCCGATCTTGAGCGGGAGCTTGTCGATCTTGACGAGGTCGTACGCGCGGGACATCTTGCGCGCGAGCTCGTCGCCCGCGTCCGCGCAGAGCTCAATCTCGGAGCGGCCGTCGAGGCTCATCTCGTAATCGTTGTTCACGGAGGAGTACTTCTTGTTCGCGGGGCGGAGGCTGCCCTTGCCGACGTAGTACACCTTGCCCACCTCCATGATCTGGTCGTACTTGTCGATGGCGTCCTTCCACATCGTCGCCTGGATCGCGGTGCCGGCCTCGTCCACGAACTCGACGGTCATGACCTTGCCCTCGCCCTTGGCGTTGCGGAAGGTGCGCACGTTGCCCTTGCTCGCGAGCTTCGCCTTCACCGTCCACGACATGTTGTAGGGGTTGAGCGAGGCGATGGGCTGCCAGCGCTTCGCCGGGGCCGACGCGCCGGACTCCGTCTTGAGCTTCTTGGACGCGGGGGGGGTGTTCTCGGAGGCGTACTCCTCGGTCAGGCCCGCGTCCTCGACGATCTCGAACGCGTTGATGGTCGCCGCGTTCTCGGCGAAGCACACGTCCGTGATTTTGAGCACCGCGTGCGGCTTCACCGCGCCCACCTTGTCGGCCAGGGAGGCGGAGAACTTCGCCGCGAGGCGAGACTCGCCGTCGTTCAGCTCGGCGCTGTGGAAAGGGAGAGAGGGCATGGGAGGGACGGCGCGGAGGAAGGGGAAGGGTCAGACTCGACGACGTGCGCGAAGTGTGGGTGGGGGAGGGGGACGCGCTCGAAGTTGGCACCCCCGGGCACGTGTGGGTGGGGATGCGTCGGTGGATTCAAACTCGCGGACCGTCGCGAGGCGGGAAGAGCGCGCACCTGAAGCCAGCCTCGGCGTCCGCCTTGAGGTTGAGCACCTGATATGAATCGAGGAGGGGGATATCGGTCAGGATCGCGTCGCGTCGCGCGCGCGGGCTCGTCGCGTAGCGCGAGTCGGCGCCGATGCCGGTTCAAACGCGCGCGGGATGCCCGGCACTTTTTCGAACGGCCGAGCGGTGATTTCAGCGGAGGCGACGACGCGCGCCGGATTCCGGCGCACCTGAACGCTGATATCGCCCGCGAGGGACTCGCGAATGCGGCGGACACCGCCGGGAGTCACGCAGCCGGCCATCGTGTCGGTGTTCGGTCGTTCGGCGTCGCCGGTGACGAGTGAAGTGACACGCACGGGGACGGCAGGCGAACACAACAATCCGCGTTTTGGGTGCGTTCTAGCTGGAGAGGTTGTCAGTGAGGAAGAAACGCGCCTGGATGGCTCGTGGCGCGCGTCGGTGAATTTAATTTCTGGTTCCATCATCACAAGAACACCAACAAATGCCCACGCGCCCTCGCGCGGTGTCTCCGGCTCACCTCCTGCGCTCTCCGAGGTACGAGAACACCTCATCCGCGGTCGGCAGGGGCTGGGCCTGCTCGCTTCCGAAGTTTATGTTGAGGCCCTCGGTGAGGAGCATCTTGAACTCGTCCATGTTCTGTTGAATCAGCGCGTACAAGTTCGGGCGCTCCTTTTGAATCTTCTCCATCTCCGACGCCAGGAGCTCGTGGTTCCCCTGCACCTTGCGTCGCATCTCGAGGAACTGCTCCATGTCGCGCAGGAAATCGAGCCTGTGCCCCGGCGGTTTATCCGCCTGCCCCATGCTCGCGATCGGGTTCTGTTCCTCCTTCGCTTTCTCGTGGCGGCGCTTGGAGCGCTGTTTCCGCTTCTCGAACCCGAGCGCGGCGCTCGTCGCGGCGCGCGCCCCCCCGGTTGGTTTCCCCACTGCTGCGCCGCCCACGCGCGCATCTCGTCCTCGTCCTCGGCCATGTACGACTCCATCTCGTTCTGCTGCTCCACCTCCTCCTGGCTCTGCACGCGCCCGTCCGCGGAGATGGGCACGGGCTTCGTGACGTCGTTGCTGTAGTCCGTCTCCGCCTCCTCGACGTGCTTCTTCCACGCCTCAAACTTGGCGAGCTTCTCCGCGTCCTCGTCCGAGGAGAGCTCGATGTCATCCTTCTTCTCAATCTCGTCGGGGTCCACGCGCACGGTCGCGGGGTTGTACGCCGGGTCCATGACGTCGACGATCTTGCCGTCCTCGGTCTCGCCCACGACCCGGCCACCGCTCGCGCCGCTCGCCTCGTCCTCGTCCTCGTCCTCGTCGCCGCCGCCGCCGGGGCCGTCGACGCCGTTGAGCTTCTTCCACTTCTCAAACTCCTTCTTCGCCTTCGCCGACTCCTCGTCGGTGACCTCGTCGTCGTACGCGTCGCCCCGTTCGGAGGCGCTCCCCTCGCCCTCGCCCTCGCCCGCGGGGGAGAGGTTATCCCACGGCGAGCTCGAGACCTTATCGCCCATGTTCTCGGCAGCCACCTTGGCGTCCTCGGGCCCGTGGGTGTTCCACCCACCCTTGCTCTGCCCGTCCGCCTCCGTCACCTTCGCCTCGACGATCTTCTTCCCGTTCGCCTTCATCCACTTCTTGTACTCCGCCTCGACGACGCCGATGTCCGGCTGGGGCTTCTTCCACTGCGCCTGCACCGCGGCCTTCTCCGCCTGCACCTCGGCGTAGTCCTCCTCCGCCAGGCCCGTGGAGCTCGCGGCGACGTCTTCGCCGTTGGCGGCTCGAGCGTCGGCGTTTTGCACCGCCGCCTTCTTCTCCCCCTCCGCCTTGTCCATCTGCTCCTTGAGCTCAATCTTCTCCTTCTCCTGCTGGCGCTCCCACTCCGCCTCGGAGTGCGCCTTCGCGGAGGCCGCCTTCCAGTCCAGGCCCTCCTGCTTCATCAGGCGCTTCGTCTCGTCCTCCTCCGCCTTCTTCCACTTCTCGTCGCTCTCCTTGATCGCCGCCTCGTGCTCGAGCTTCGTCTTCTGCTCCTTGAGCCAAATCGCCTCGGAGTGCGCCTTGGCGACGGCGTCCGCCGCGGATAAGCCCTCCTCGTCGTGAAGGCGCTTCGCCTCCTCCACCTCCGCCTCCCACTCCTTCTCCTCCTCCGCGGTCTTCGTCCGCGCGGACTCCTCCGCGATCGCCTTCTTCGCCGCGTAATCGCGCTCCTCCTGCGTCTGCGCGGGCTTCGCCTTCTTCTGCTCAACCGGCTCGTCGTCGGAAATCACCTCGTTCCCGCCAAACGCGCTCGGCACGGGCCGCTGCTGCTGCTGCTGCTGCTGCTGCTCAGCCTGCTGCGGCAGCGCGACGTTCACCTCGGACTGGCCCTCGGACGCCTCCTCGGGCTCGAGCCCGCCGGCGCTGAGCGCGTCGAGGGGGTTCTGAGACGTCGTGTCGGGAGAGAGAGACGCGTCGCCCTCGCCGCCGTTGCCGACGACGACGACGTTGTTGCCGAAATCTTCGTCCGCGTCGTCCTCCAGGTCGATGACGCCGTTGTTCGCGAGCTCGGTGACGTGCTGCGCGTCCTCCCCGCCCCACTCCGAGTTCAGCAGCGTGCTCGTCCACTTGATCTTGGGCACCTCCTCGAGCTGCGTCGGGGCCTTCTGCGGCGGAGCGTACCCGAACAGGTCGAAGTCCTTCTTGTACGCCTCGTAAATCTTCATCTGCACGTCGTACGGCATGAGCAGCTCGTACCCCTCGACGTCGCTCACCGGGAACTCGCTGTACACCTTCTTGCTGTCCTCGTTGTGGTGCGAGTACCCCGTCTCGCCGTCCCCGGACTTGAAGTCGAAGTCCTCCCCGGTCCACTCCCTCAGCTTCTCGGCGATCTTGTCGAACCCGTCCTCGATCTTGAACACGCCGTCGAACGCGCGGGACTGCGGATTGCACATGTCGCTCTGGGGCTCGACGTGCTCGTTGATGAAATCCTTGGACCCGTCCTCGTCGCGGATCTGCGCGGTGATCCCGTCCACGAACTCGTCGAACTTGCAGTCCTCGTTGTTCCTGCACCCGTACCACAGCAGATCGGGCTGGTCCGACCCGCGGTGCGCGTGGATCTTGTCGAACCAGGAGCTGTACAGGCGCGTGCCGGGGTGGCGGACGACGGTGAAGTACTTGTACTCGCCGGAGGTGTCCATCTGGGCCGCCTCGCCAAAGGTGGAGTACTGCGACAGGGCGAAGTGCGAGTCCCCGCCGTTGTCGTGGATGTACTTCTCCACCTCAGGGAACGAGTGGATGCCCGCGTTGAGGCCCGTGATGTACGTCGTGAGCGTGCTGCTCGCCGCCTTCGGGACGTTGCAGTACGCGAGATGGTGCCCGGGGGAGAGCAACACGCGATCGCCCGCGCGGCCGAGCGCGGCGCCCTCGTGCCCGAGCGCCGCGCGCTGCGCCTTGGCCTCCGCCGCGGAGACCGGCGCGCGGTGGTGGCGCGCGTGGTGGTGGTGGGGTTTGCCGAGGAGCGCGAGGGGCGTCGCGCCCACGCGCGACGCCGCGGCGAGGCCGAGGACGCCGCACAGGGAGGCGATCCCGACGAGCGCGCGCCCCGGGGTAGGTGTTACACCGCCCGAGGAGATGGCTGGAGCGGTGGACGCGGCGGCGTCGCCCACGTGGAGCAGCGGCTCCAGCTCGTGGGAGCCGCGCGTCGCGCTCGCCTTCATCGTGAAAAAACGTGCGCCGCGGGCGAAGCCGAGGTCGCGACCGTCCGACGCGCCGAGCGCGGGTGTGGACTGAGCGAGCCGCGCGCGCGAGGGGCGGCTCATTTCTCGAGGACGGACGATGGTTTTTTTTTCGTCTCGCGCGACGACGCGTCCCGAAGAAGTTCGACGCTCGGGTGTTTTGTTTTGCTTCACACAGGAAATCGAGTCTTCAAAACACGAATATACATTTTGTATATGGGACATTAGTCAGTAGAAAAACCTTTTCCGGAAGCGACGCTTCAGATACGGGTCGGAGCCAGCGGCCGTTGTTGCCAAGAGTTCCTTCCCCCCCCCCGCGATCATCCGCGCGCGCACTTGTCGTCCGCGCCTTCGTCGCCGGCGGGGTTCTCGCCCCCCCCGGCGCCCGGCGCGGCCTCCACCGTACGCGATGGGTTTCTTCTCCACGTCCAAGTCGGCGAAGCTGAAGTCGCTCCATCCCGCTCGGCACGCCGCGGCGAAGCTTTGGAAGACCGGGGACGTGGACGAGGCGCTCGACGCGGCGCTGGAGGGCCTCGACGCGGACCCGGGGGACGCTGTCGCGCTCCACGCGCTCGTCGCGCGGTGCCACGCCGCGAACCGCGACTTCGCGGACGCGGCGACGCACTTCGCCGCCGCGCTCGACGCGGTCCCCCTCGACGAGCGCCCGGACGACGCGACGCACGGGGAGACGTTCGACGAGGCGCATTTCCTCGCCATGGGCGACGCGTGCCATCGCGCCAAGCGACACGCGGAGTGCGTGTTCGCGTTCGATTCCGCGCTCGAGCTCGCCGCGCGCGACGCGAACAGGGGCGGGAAGCGCTGGGGGAGCGCCAGGGCGGCACGGACGAAGACCGCCGACGGGAAGCCGCTCGGTCCCCTGGACGTGGGTTCCAGCGCGACGCATTACTTCCTCGGCGTAAGCCTCGGCCGCGTCGGGGATTACCTCCGCGCCGTCGCGCACCTCGAGCGCGTCGCGAAACCGCTGGAGGTGGCGCTGGGCGGCGGCGACGTGTTGTGCGAGATGGAGCGGTGTTTCCGCGCCTTAAACCTTCCCGCGGAGGCGGACGCGTGCCTGAAGCGCGCCGCGGAGGAGACGCCCCCCGTGCGCCCCGAAAACGCCGCGAGGGTGGCGGTGTTTCGATACGAACGCCTCGGCGGGTCGGACGTCCAGTGCGTGTCGGAACTCGAGGCGTGCCTCGCCAAGGCGAAGCGGGCCGAGGGGAGTCAGGGCGGCCTCTCGTCGAGTGGAGGCGGCGACTCCGCTCCCCTGGGTCGGCGTCGCGAGTCGGAGATTCGCGCGATGCTCGGGAGGGCGCATCGCGCGATGGGCGACGACGCGGCGGCGGAGAAACACCTGACGGCGGCGTGCGCGGCGGACCCGCGGAACGCGGACGCGTTCGCGCGGCTCGGGGAGCTGTACGTCGCGAGCGACAGGGACGACGTCGCGATGCGCGCGTTTGCGGTCGCCGTGGAACTGGTCGAGCGCGAGGAGGAGGGGAAGGAAGGGTCCGGGGAGGAGGCGCCTTCGGCCCCGTCGTCGCCGCGCATCGGCGGCGCCGTCGACTCGTCGCTGCTCGCGACGAAGGCGGCGGCGCTCGCCGGGATGGCGTCCATCTACGAGAAGCACGGCCAGCCCGGGCGCGCGTACGAGACGTACGAGCGCATGGACGACGCGGACCCGCGCGTGGCGAATCGCAAGCGCGAGATTCTCACCGCCGCCGCGGTGAAGCTGCAGCGCGTGTTTCGAGGGAACAAGGCGAGGGAGGCGATGCGGAAAGCCGCGAGGGGGAGGGTCGCGCGAAGACAGTACGGCGCGGTTCTCGCGCCGCGACCGATTCATAACCGCGGGGAGGGGACCGGCGTCGTTCTCGCGGATACCGGCGCGAGCCTCGGGGGCGGGGGCGCGTTCGCGTGGGCGCAGACGCCGCTCGCGCGCGACGGCGGGAGGGAGAACCGCGCGAGAGGCGCGGGAGGATTCAAGACCCTCGGGAGTAGTTTTTTCTAGCTAGCCAGCTACAAGGCGACGACCGCTCGAACCGCCGGGTGCATCGAGACGACTCGCTCGCGCGCCCCACCGGGACCCTACCCCTCCGGAACCCGAACGACGACGTGCAAGAAATGGTCCGCGCCCTTGAGCCTCGCGTGCGCCTCCTCGAGGCTCGTCGCGAGGCTCAGACCGACGCCCTGCGCGACGACGACGGCGCCGTCGCCGAGGGTTTTCGCGACGTCGTCGACGCAAACGCTCGCCAGCGCGTCGCCGACCGTGCGCGACCCGTCCTCGTCCAACTCCACGGGCGCGGAATACACGCGCACGTCATCCCACGACCGAAGGCTCCCGCCGCCGCCCCGCAGCCTCGGCGCGGGCGTTCGCACGACGTACGCGCGCAGGGGGACGCGTCGGGGTTTCGCGCCGCCGTTTCTCCGAGTCGTCGCGGGGTCGCCCTCGATCGGGGGCGCTTGATCGGAGGAGGACTCTCCTCGCGCCGCGGGGGCCTCCAGCTCCTCCTCCGCGGCGTCCGCCAGCGCGCGGTCGCCCTCGACGACGGAGCGCCACAGGTTTTCCCGCGCCGCTCGGCTCATGGCCATGACCGGCTTCGCGGACCCGCGCGACACGTGCGTCGCCTCCTTGAGCGCGTTGAAGAAGTGCGCCTTCGCGGTGGAGGTGGCGTCGCTCGCGACTGCGCCCGTGACGCGGCCGCACCGAAACGCGGGTTCGTCCGCGGCGTGCGGTCCGGTCATCGCGCGGTAGTGCGCGGTGAGTCGCCAGGGGAGGGTGGACTCGTCGGCGGAGGGCGCGTCGGCGGCGGCGCCGCGGAACACGTCGTAGAGCACGCCCGCTGGGACGCTCCATCGCAGGGGGAGGCCCTCCTCGTGCGTCTCGAACCACGGGGGCTGCGCGTCCCGGCCCGGGGCGAGGGAGTCCGCGAAGGCGGCGCGCGGACCGTCGGGCGCGGTGTCGTGCCACACGGGGAGGTACGCGCCGCGCGGGATGAGCGCGAACACGGGGGCCGGGGGCGCGAGGGACGCGACGTCGTCCGGGGCGAGGTGGATCTCCACCGGGATCGCGCCGCGCCACAGCTCCGTCTGCAGACGCGCCTCCACCGAAGAAGACATCGCGCGACGGCCGAGGGTCGAGGGTTCGAGGGCGGTGGACGCGGGCCTAGTCTCCGTCGCGCCGCTTCCCCGCCGCTCGGTCCTTGCGCCTGCGGAGGTCCGCCGGGAGGTCGTACCCCAGCGCCTCGACGGCAGCGGAGAAAGAGTCGAGGACCTCGGGCGGGGCGTTCGCGTCGACCCACGCGCGGAACTCCGGGTCGGTGTTCACGCGATGAAAACCGTAGTACGCCGCGCCGATCGTCGCGAGCTCGGCGACGACCGCGGCTCCGACGACGCGCTTGAGCAGCGCGCGCATCTCTGGAAGGCGTCCGGGCGACGCTGATTTCAAGCACACGCACACCCCGGACCCCGGCCGGGCAAAATTTTCGTTTCGTCCCGTCCCAGGGCGGCGGTCGTTGTTACATCTCCGCGCGCCCGCGCGGCTCCTCGGCGCCGCTCCCTCCCGACCGCGCTCGCTCGCGGGGTTCGTCGTCTCGCCTCGCGCGGGGTTTGCCGCTCGCGATGTCCCGCCCCGACGACGGCTCGGTCGGCGCGGCCGCGCTCGCCCGGCTTCGGGACGCCTCCCCCGGCGCCGAGTCGATGGCGCGCTTCGCGAGCGCGACCGTCTCGGACGCGGACGTCGCGGAGGACGTCCTCGCGGACGTCGCGGCGTACACCGGGGGCGCGGTCTGGCGCCTTGACTGGCTCCCGCGCGAGGCGCGGCCGGGCACGCGCCACGTCGCGGTCGAGTCGCGCGCGTTCGACGACGACGCGCACGCGTTCCGCCTCGGCTCGGCTCGCCTCGGCCGCCTCGGCGACGACGCGCGCGCCGCGATCGTCCAGATCTGGGCGCTGCGCCTCGACGAAGCCTCCTCGGCGCGGGCCGACGCGAGCGCGCGCGCCCCGACCGCGAACGCGCCCGCGTCCAAGCGCCGAAAGAAAACCCCCGCCGCCGGAACCACCGCCGCCGTCGCCTCCTCCTCCACCTCCCGCGGTCTCGTCGGCCCCGCGTCGATGCCCCTCGGCCTCGCGCACCGCGCGAGCCACGCGTTCGACCTCCGCTGGTGCCTCGACGCCGACGGCCTCGGCCACGCCCCCCGCGGCGACTCGACCGTCCTCGGCCTCCTCGCGATCGCCCTCGGCGACGGCTGCGTGGAGGCGTGGGCGGTCCCGGACCCGGACGCGAGCGACGTGAACGGGGAGCAGGCGTCTTCTTCCGCGTCTTCTTCGCCGAGGGTCGTTCGCCCCGCGCCGGCGTTCGTCGGGATCACCACCCCGGCGCAGGGCCCGACGCTCACGCTGGATTGGTGCGGTCGCGCCGACGACGGCGACCGGCTCGCGGGCGCGACGGAGGGCGGGTGCGTGGTGCTCTGGCGCGTCCCGAGGAAGGGATCGGGATCGGGGGCGGGAACGGGGGGGGCTGCGTCTTCGTCGACCTCGGTCGCGCCGGCGTTCCCCCTCGTGGAACTCGCTCGGCTCGGCCGGCCGCAGCGCGCCGTCGCGTTCGCCCCGGGTTCGTCGCGGCTCCTCGCCTCGGGGGGGCACGCGATGAGCGCGCCCGCGATCGTGGACGCGCGCGACCCGTTCGCGGCGTGCGGGTGCGAGGCGTTCGGCGGGGGCGCGGCTCTGACGTCGCTCGCGTGGACCTCGTCGGGGGCGTTGGTGGCGTCGTCGGACGACGGCCGCGTCGCGATGCATGACCCGTTCCAGCCGGGCCGGGTCGAGGCGATGCTCGGCCGCGGCGCGGACGGGAAGAAGGCCGCGAAGCGCCACTTCGATCACGCCGAGGGGTTCGCGAAGGTGATCGCGGGGGCGGCGTGGGCGGCGGACGCGACGCCGGGCGGCGCGGGGAGGGACGCGGGGGGGGCGGACCGCGCCGTCGCGCTCGTCGGGTCGGGGGGCGCGGGGTGCCGGATCGGCGCCGCGGTCGTCGGCGCGGGGCGGCTCGAGCCGCTCGTCGTCGTAGGCGCGACGGAGGTGGTGAGCGCGCGGACGGTGAGCGCGCGGGCGGCGGCGAATAAGGCGGGTCCCGAAGAAGAAGAAGGTCGAAGGACCGAGCCCGGGGCGGACGACCCGGCGGCGGACCCGGCGCGCGATGGCGTCGAGACGGAATCCGCGCGGCCGATGAGCGCGAGCGAGTCGCGGCGAGTGCTCGTCGAGGCGCGCCGAGCGCTCGAGGCGGGGGCTCTGCGCCCCTCGCCGGAGCGGCGCGTCGCCGCCGTGCGGTGCGCGCGGTGGCTTCGCGAGGCGCCGCGGGAGGCGGGCGGGGGAGGGGAGGCGAGCGCGTGGGCGGCGTGGGGCGACGACGCGGGGTTCGTGCGGTTCCAGCTCTTGAAGACGGATCGGCGATGAGCGGGACCACCTATACTGGTAGAGGAGGGCGACGCGACGAATATAATAGCGCGAGACGTACGCGACGAAGCGCTAGAGACCTACGCGAACGAAGCGAACGAGACGTACTCGAACGAAGCGAACGAGAACTATCACATCGTATCGTAGTAAGGAGGGGCTCCATATGATCGTGGCGACCCCACTACCCCCCCGGCGGCGTCGGATCGGTCGCAGGGAAACGTGTTCCGCCCCCCACGGTTTCCTCGAAGCATCTTTTCGCGAGTTCCTCGGCGTCCTCGCCCGCGCCCCGCACCCCCCACGCGAAGACGTAGTGTTCCTGCATCAACCTCAGCTCCTCGACCTCGTCCAGGGGTTCGATCTTTTGGACCCTCCCGAACTCGCGCGGGTCGCGCCGGGCGAGCGTCGCCGCCACCTCCGCCATGGTCGCCGCGCCGACCGCCCCGTCGAACCCCGCGGCCCTCAGGCGCGCCGCCGCCTCACGGGGGCTCGGCGCGTCCCTCGCGCCCTCGAGCGAGCACCCGCGCGCGGCGAGGTTCAGGAGCATCTGCCTCGCGAACGGGGACCCGTCCGGCGCGATCGGATCGTACGACGCGAACGCGACGGGAACATTGGCATTTCTCGGAACCACCCGGGTCGCCGCCCACGCGAGCGTCGAGCGCTGCGCGTCGCCCGGGAGGTACGCCAGGCAACACTCGGCGAGGACGAGCGTCGGGAGCGTCGGGTCGACGTGCGACGCGGCGACCGCGTCGAGGCGGCGGCGGTCGCGAAGGTCCGCGGCGACGAGCCTGTACCCGCCGGCGTCGCGATACGAGACCTCCCCGTCCCCGTCCCCGCCGGGGGCGGATGGGCTTTCGTCCGGGATCGGCTTCTCCTCGTCCGCGAGGGGTGGGACGCGCGCCACGCCTCGCGCGCCCTCGCACAGCTCGCGGAGCTCCGGGGCCGCGCTCACGACGCGCGCCTTCGCGCGGACGATCTCCTCGTGGTCGATCTCGACGAACGACGCGGGGGCGCGGCGCTCCGCGCGGAGGCGGAAGTACGTCGTGTCGAAGCCCGCGCCGATGGAGACGATCTGGCGATCGGACGCGCCCCCCGGGGGGACGCGTTCGGCGCCGCGAAGGCGCGCGTCCAGGAACGCGTCCACGACCGCGCGCACGGCGGTGACCCTCGCGTGGTACCCGCGGTTGATGAGCGGCGGGAACGCGCGCCCGGGTCGCGCGAAGTGGCGCACGTACGGATCGTCGACGTAGCCCTTCGCCGCGCAAGCGAGCTTGCTCGCGGACGCGTCGTCGTTCGTGCGCCGAACCGCGTCGTCCGAGGCGAGACCGTGCGAAGCAGGACGCCGGGGTGGCGGGGGGGGCATGTCGCCCATAATCGCCCCCGAGACGCGCCCCGAAGCGACGGCGGCGACGCGAGACGCTGTGTTGACGCACGCGCTCGACGAGGACGACGGAAGCGAAAACTGTGCCTCGGCAAACGTTCATAACTTACGACGCGATATAAATCAACTACGGAGCGCGCTCGTCGCGCTCGGCGGCCGCCGCTCTCGCGCGCGGCCCTTCCTCGGGCGTGCTCGCGATCACTCCGCCCCCGCGCCCGCCTCGGGTTCCTTCGCGGCCGCGTCCTCATCGGCGTCGAACTCGTACAAGACCGCGTCGGGCTCGACCGCCGCCTCCGCCGCCGCCTCCGCCACGGGCGCCGCCTCCGCGGAGGACTCCTCCCCCGCCGCCTCGGGCACCTTCTCGGCCGCCGCCTCGTCGGAGACGGCGCTCTCTGCGCTCGCCTCGCTCATCGCGCTCGGCGCCGCGTCCTCCCGGGACTCTTCCTTTTTCGTGAAGCTCCAGCACTTGCTCACCCACGCGACGGTGCTGTCGTCGTACTCGAGCCCGAACTCCCCGAAGAGCGCCTTCAAATCGGTGACGGAGTAGTCCTTGTAGTAGGGCTCGTGGTTGAACTGCGGGAACCGCTCGAGGGCCTGGTCGAACGCCTTCTCCATCCCGAGCGCCCTCCCGTCCCCGACCTGCGCGGAGTCCACGAAGAAGAGCTTTCCGCCCGGCTTCAGAACGCGCGCGAACTCCCGCGCCGCGTTCCTCCTCGCCTCCCGAGGCATCTCGTGGAACAGGTACACGTTGGTGACGGCGTCGAACGACGCGTCCGGGAACGGCATCGCCTCGCAGTTCGCCTCCACCAGCGTCAGCGACCCGGGCCCGCCCTCGAACCGCGCGTTGTTCTTCCGCACCGCCTCGAGGTAGTGCGGCGAGAGCTCCAGCGCGGTGCACTGAAGACCGGGGTAGTTATCGCGCACGAACGTGAGAAACCGCCCCGTGCCGCTCGCGACGTCCAAAAGCTTGGTCGAGGACTCGTCCCGACCCCGCATCCACTCCGCGACGAAAGGAAGCGCCTGGCGGCGCATCGTGTCCGCGGACCCCAGGAAGAGCGTCTCCACCTGGAAGTCGTACAGACGCGCGGAGTCCTTAGACAACCACCCGTCGGTCTGGTAGTGGAAGTTCTGGAGGTAATACGCGGGGTACCGCTCGGGGTCCGGCGCGAAGGTGTCCAAGAGCTCCTGGCCGTTCTTCGCGTCGCGCCTGGCGCTGACGGAACTCTGGTCCGCGAGCGTGTCCCTGGCGATGGCGAAGACGTCCGCGGGGTTCCACTGCTCAGCGGGCGCGGTCGCGGGGTTGAGGTCGTACGGGAACTTGTACGTGCCGTTCTCGAGGTGCTCGAGCTCGACGCGGAAGAGGTTGACGATCTCGGCGAGGTGCTGGGAGAGAAACTGGTTCACCTCCGCCGCCTCGGCGTCGGTCAGAGCCTCGCCGGACGCCGCGTTGCTCACGATGTTGCCCAGGTTGCTGTCCTCGTCGGCGACCCGAGCGCGGGGGGACGGGTCGAGGACCGCCTTCGCGATCGCCGCCGCCGCCGCGACGCCGTCGACGTTCGAACCGCCGCTGACGCGCGAGCTGAGCACGCCCTGGGAGAGGAAAAAGGCGAGCCGGAGGCCGATCGCGGACGTGTACTGCGCGCGGAGCAGCTGCTTCTTCGCGTCCGCGGGGACCTGGGCGTCGAGAGCGCGGACGATGTCCTCCGCGGGGCCGCGAAGGAAGTCGGGGACGGGGAGCCCCGAGAGCGACGGGGGGGACGGCATGCTCGGGCTCGCCACCGACCGCGTGACGATTCCGGAGACGCGACCGCGAGCGGACGTGGCGGCACGAACCGCGTGACGGCCCGAGACGCGCGCGCGGCGCGACACCGCGGCGCGCGAAGAGATGGGGGCGCCGGAAAGAAGCGCCGCTCCGGGCATGGCGGGCATGGCGCGCGGAACGCGAAAAAGAGAGCGGCGCCGCGAGCGGGAGACGCCGAGCCGCGCGGCTGCGTGTGACGTCGGCGGTTCGGCGGTTCGGCGGGCGTTCGCCAAACGTCCGCGGCGCTGAATTGGGAGCGGGAGATGTCGCCACGTCACGGCTCGCGGGACCGGCGGTTGATTTTTTATTGGCGGGAAAAAACGACTGGATACCTATACGTCTTGGTACAAAAATTAAAAACCAGACTGTTCGCTCTGTGAGAGCAACTCGGGCCCGTTCGAGGGACAAGGGCGCGCTGCTCGTCCGCGACCCCTTGATTTGAGAGAGCCTCCCGCGTTTCTTTCTTGGACGTCCGCTCCGTCTCTCACGCCTCCGTCGGCTTCACGAGGAGGTTCGGGTAATTTCGCTTGAACCCCGCGCCGATGTTCCGCGGGTCCGTCGGGTCCCTCAGCGCCATGTCCGGGTCCGCCTCGCGCGCCGCCTCCGCCTTGGCGCGGATGTCCCGGCGCCACTCCGCCACCTCCGCGATGAGAAACCTCGCCGGGCGAATCCGCGCCGCAAACGCCGCGCAGGCCACGGAAGGGTCCGACGAATCGGTCGCCGACGCGTCTCCTTCGGAAGGTTCCGACGAGGGTTCGGCCGAACCTTTCGGTCTCGGCGCATCTCCGGTCGAAGTCGTTTCGATCCCGGTCGAAGTCGCCTCGAACGCGAGCTCGCCGACGGCGCACGCGGCGACGGCTTTCGCGTCCTCCTCAAACGCGACGAACGCGAAGGTTCGCCCGATCGGGCGGTGGATGCGCGCGACCGCGCCGAACCGGTCGCGGAGCCGGTCGCGAACGCGCGCGACGTCCACGCCGAGAGGAAGGCCGGTCAACACGACCGGGTTGCGGAGGAGGTCGTGCGCGTTTTCCTCGCTGTCCTCCGCCCTCCAGCTCGCCTGCCAGCCGATCTTGTGGTACTGCGCGAACATGGGCGAATCCTCGCGGTCGCGGAACCCCGTCCCGGGGACGTCGTACAGGGGGTGGAGCTTCTCCGAGGCCTTGACCATCGCGGCGAAGGGGGGATAGGGGTGATGGTGGGGAGAGACGGACGCGGAAAGGACGCGCGCGGGGAGGTGTGCGCGAGGGCGGACCGCGAGGCGTTTTCCCCGACGAATCCCGAGAACGAGGCGTTTTCGTCGAGCATCGCGACCGGTCGCCTCCCGCGCCGCGCGGGCGCCCGGGACAAAATCCCCGCGGCCCGCGAGATCGTGCCGTCCGTGCGCAAATTTTTCCGCGCCCCGCCGGACGTTCCAGTTGTCGTGCGTAACAAGCGCGCGATTCCGGTCGTCCCGTCACACTCCACCCTCTCCCGCGCGATGCGTCTGGGTTCGTTCCGGTCGTGCGCGTCGCGCGCGGCGATCGTCACGCCGCACCGCGCGCCCGCCCTCCGTCTCCGCGCTCGTCCCTCGCGTCGCGCCTCGCGTCGTTCGCTCGCGACGCCGAGCGCGAAGCTCTTTTACGACGCGAACGCGCTCGGCGGGGACAGCGCGGAGCTCAAGGGCGCGCAGACGATGCGTCGCCTGTTCACCTTCGTCGCGATCCGCGTCGTCCAGGGCCACATCGAGGGTCTCGGCAACGACGGCGGGTTCGCCCCGCAGGCGACCGGGATGGACGGCACGAGCGATTGCCCGGACTACGACGACCTGCGATGGCACATGGAGAACGTCGAGCTCGGGGACGGGGACTCGTGGATCTCCGCGCTCATGAAGAAGAACCCCGTCGTCGCGCTGCGCGTGCTGGAGGCGCGAAAGGCGTACTGCGAGGAGTTCGACTACGACCTTTTGAGAGACTGCGTCGCGGAGGTGATCAGCGAGGGGAACGTGCGGCTGATGCAGGAGCACATGACCCTCAGCATGGCCACGGACGCGAACGGCGCGCGCGAACCAAGGGAGGGAGAGGAGGGGTGGGACAGAGCCCCCGGGCCCGCGGGGGGAAGGTGGGGGTGACGAAGAGGTCCGACGCTCGTCACGCGACGTTTTCGGTCGAGCTCACCGTGGCCGCACTCGTACTCACGCGCGTTCGCGCCCCACCCGCGCGCCCTCGCGCCCCGCCGAGGCCTCCCGCTCGACGTCGTCGTCCGAGTCCGAGAGCGAGAGCCGCACGGTGCCCTCCGCCTCCTCGAAGCTCCGCCTCCGCGACTCGAGCGTCGCATCGAGCCTCGCATCGAGCGTCGCTCGCGCGCGCCGCTCTTCCTCCGTCGCCACCACGTCCCGTCGCGTCGCGCGCACGCGTCGGAGTATGTCCCGGAAGCTCGGCCTCTCCCCCGGGTCGTGCGCCCAACACGCCTCGATCAACGCCGCGTGCGCGCGCTCCGCGGCTCCGCCGGCGCTCATCGACGGCGGGATCGGCGGCCGCGCCCGCTCCACTCCCACGCGCGCGACGATCTGCATCGGCCTCGC
>MDSW01050147.1_pt1 | contig 27001 bp, 28 predicted proteins | sample 811171 | NCBI WGS metagenome assembly MDSW01 (sample SAMN05326641, study PRJNA326480) | marine metagenome | isolation source: seawater | place: Atlantic Ocean: North West | collected 2012 | reverse complement strand
TTAAAGTAAGAGCAATATCTAATATTCAGTTTGCTTCAAGATAAGGAAACAATTGAAGAGTAAGGCTTTATGTCTGAGAGCCTTACTCTTTCTTAAATATCAACAAGATTATTTATATAATTACAAAAACAATTTTTGTATTTTTTATTTTAGGAATTATAAAGGTAAAATATTTCCAAGAGGTTTTTTATGTACATTAAGAAGAAACTTGATGAGAGATTAAGTATTGAGCAGGTCGAAGAGTCAACTAGTTTTGCACCTAAGTTTGACCAAAATGGTTTAATACCAGTTGTGACTACAGATTTCAAAAGTGGTGAAGTTCTAATGCAAGGATTTATGAATATTGATTCATTGTTGATGACTATTGAACTTGGGGAAGCAGTTTATTACTCAAGAAGTAGAAAGCAAATTTGGCATAAAGGCAAAACTAGTGGTTTAGTTCAGAAAATAAAAGAAATCAGGATAGATGATGATCAGGATTGTGTTTGGTTGAGAGTAGAGGTGGAAGGTGGAGCAAGTTGCCATGTTGGATATAGGTCGTGCTTCTACAGAAGTGTTCCTTTTGGTAAGAGTTCTAACACTTCAGAGAAGATTGAATTAAAATTTGAGGAAAAAGAAAAGGTTTTTGACCCTAAAGATGTTTATGGAGACGCTCCTAATCCTACTAAGTTATGAGGGGTGAATTTACAAGAATATTAAAATATACAGATCTAAATGTTGTCTCGGTTACTTTAATATTACTATCTTTGCTGACTTCTTACTACTTTGAGATTTTTTATGGTTTCACACCATGTTTCTTATGCATATTACAAAGAGCGTGCTTTCTAGTCTTGCTAGTATTCTTTGGATTGAGGGTTTTTAATTTCTTAACTAGCCCAATATATGACCTTTTCTCTATTATATTTATACTTTTGGGTGTTTCTTTTAGTTTAAGACAAGTTTTTTTGCAGAATACCTTTACTTCAGAGACTACCGCATTCGTTTGTAAGCCAGATTTAGTAGAAAACTTAAATCAACTTTCATTGAAAGAATTTTTTGTAGGAGCTTTTTCTGGAGAAGGAACTTGTTCAGAAGTAACTTCAACATTCCTAAACCTATCTTTTGCATCCTGGTCTTTAATGATTTTTTCTATTCTTCTGACTTTCTCATTAAGAACTATTCTTGTAATTAAAAATAATAAATCCTAATAATTTGCAAAGTTTATATTAATGTGAGACACTGTCTCATTATGAAGATTTTGAATTCTGTGCTACTTATTATCATCTTCTTGTTTGCAATGGGCAGTGATAAGTCTGTTGTTGCAGAAGAGAAGTTTAAAGTTGTTACTACTTTTACAATTTTTGCAGATATGGCTAGTAATATTGCTGGAGATAAAGCAGTGATTGTCTCTATTACTAAGCCCGGCGCAGATATTCACACGTATCAACCAACACCTAGAGATATACTTAAGGCCCAGAATGCAGATTTAATACTTTGGAATGGTTTGAATTTAGAACTTTGGTTTGAAAAGTTTTTTTCTGATATTGAAAGTACCCCATCAGTAGTTTTAACTCAAGGTATCAAGCCTATGGGAATTACTAAAGGCCCTTATAAAGGAAAGCCTAATCCGCATGCATGGATGTCCCCAAATGATGGTCTAATATATATTGAGAATATTCGCAAAGCATTAGTTCGCCACGATCCAAATAACTCTGATGTTTACAACAAGAATGCCGCAATCTATTCAAATAAATTAAAACTAATAATTGCTCCAATTAGAAAGAAATTCTCGAGTATACCCCTTAATAAAAGATGGTTAGTAACAAGCGAGGGCGCTTTCAGCTATTTAATAAGAGATTTTGATTTAAAAGAATTGTATTTGTGGCCTATGAATGCTGATAGCCAAGGTACACCAAGTCAGGTTAGAAATGTTATTGATAAGATTAGAGAAAATAGAATAGGTGTCATTTTTAGTGAAAGTACAATTTCACCGAAGCCAGCCATACAAGTAGCTTCAGAGGCAAAAATCAAATATGGAGGTGTTCTATATGTCGATTCCCTTAGTGAGGAAGACGGACCAGTGCCTACATATTTAGACTTGCTCAGGGTTACAACCGAAAGAATTGTAAAAGGAATTGTCGATAGCTTATAAAGGAGACTAATTATGTATAACAGTACAGACGGTATAAATTCAGTTGAAATAACCAATGTCGAAGTGGTATACAATAATGGTTACCAAGCATTAAAAGAGGTTAGTTTCAGTCTCAATAAAGGAGTAATTGCTGCACTCGTTGGTATTAATGGAAGTGGTAAATCAACTCTTTTTAAGGCAATAATGGGGTTTGTTCCTTTGGCTAATGGTGAGATTAGATTATTAGGCTTAGATACAGAATCAGCATTACGCAAGAATTTGATTGCATATGTTCCACAGAATGAGGAGATTGATTGGGATTTTCCTATTCTTGTTGAGGATGTAGTAATGATGGGAAGATACGGGCATATGAATTGGTTGCGCATGCCTAAGAAAGAAGATTTCGATATTGTACTTAGTTCCCTAGAGAGAGTAGGTATGTCTGAATATCTTAAAAGACAAATCGGCGAACTGTCTGGTGGTCAAAAGAAAAGGGTTTTTCTTGCAAGGGCGCTAGCGCAAAAAAGTGAGATTATACTACTTGATGAACCCTTCACTGGTATTGACGTTAGATCAGAAGAGGAAATAGTTTTGTTACTTTCGAAATTAAGAGAAGAGGGGAAAGTAATATTGATAGCAACCCACAATTTAGGAAGTGTTCCAGAGTTTTGTAACCAATCTATTTTAATAAATAAAACTATAATAGCATCAGGTGAGACTAGTTTGGTTTTCACGCAATCAAATCTGGAGTTAACATTTGGTGGAGCTTTGAGGCAATTTATTTTACCTGGGAAAGAGATACATACAGATAAAGATGATAGAGGGATTACAGTTTTAACGGACGACGAGAGACCATTAGTCTTCTATGATAAGGAAGAAAAGAAGTGATTGAGCTATTAATCGAACCCTTTACGTATGAGTATATGAATAGAGCTATATGGATGAGTACTTTAGTGGGTGCCTTATGTGCTTTTCTTTCATCATATTTAATGCTTAAAGGTTGGTCGCTTATGGGCGATGCACTTTCTCACTCAGTAGTCCCGGGAGTTGCAGGAGCGTATATTCTTGGACTTCCTTTTTCTATCGGTGCTTTCTTGTCGGGGTCTTTAGCTGCAATGACAATGTTGTTTCTTAATAAGAAGTCAAAATTAAAGGAAGATACAATTATTGGAATAATCTTTACTTCTTTTTTTGCCCTAGGGCTTTTTATTGTCTCGCTTAACCCCACATCAGTTGATGTTCAAAAAATAATATTGGGTAACGTTCTAGCAATTACAGATTTTGATAGTTTTCAACTAATAATAGTTTCATTATTATCTTTTGTAATTCTTATCCTTAAATGGAAGGAATTCATGATCGTCTTCTTCGATGAAATACATGCAAAGTCAGTAGGGATTGATTCCTATAAATTGAAGGTTTTGTTTTTTATTTTATTAAGCGTGTCTACGGTTGCTGCCCTACAAACAGTTGGAGCTTTTTTAGTTATAGCATTAGTTGTTACTCCTGGAGCCACAGCTTATTTAATTACAAGCAAGTTTTCTAAATTATTAGTTATAAGTGTAGCGATTGGATCATTGAGCTCATTTTTGGGCTCTTATATAAGCTACTTTGTTGATGGAGCAACGGGTGGAGTAATAGTGTTACTATTAACTTTAGTTTTCTTTTTAATATTCTTTATTAAGAAGAATACAAGCTTGCTATCTAAGAGACGAATTGTTCAGAATAGTGGAGAAAGATTGTAATATGTTAGATTTGGTTGATGTAGCTTTGCTCCCATTTAGCTTAACTTTCATGCAGAAAGCTTTTCTTATGTCTGTATTAATTGCCATTCCAATGTCGCTTTTATCATGCTATTTGGTTTTAAAAGGCTGGTCTTTAATGGGAGATGCAATATCTCACGCGGTCTTACCAGGAATAGTTTTAGCATATATCTTTGAAGTTGCACTTGCTATCGGGGCTTTCCTGGCTGGTATTTCTTGTGCATTAATATCAGGGTTTGTTAAAGCAAACAGTAAGATAAAGCAAGACTCAATTCTTGGGATTGTTTTCTCTGGAATGTTTGCCTTAGGTTTAATCTTATATCTAAAGATACAAACAGACATACATTTAGATCATATATTATTTGGCAACATTCTAGGTTTGACGTGGCAGGATATTTTAAATAGCCTATTCCTAGGCTCCTTCTGTACTATTTTTATCCTAATTAAGAGGCTAGATTTACTAGCAAATATATTTGATCCACAGCATGCAAAAGCGATTGGTATAAACGTTTCCAGGCTAAACTATCTTTTTTTAGCTTTATTGTCACTTGCAATTGTTGCATCAATAAAATCTGGTGGAATCATTTTAGGTATTGCCATGTTGATCATGCCTGGCGCAATATCATTCTTGTTGTCTAAGGATTTTATTAAAATGCTTACTTTGTCTGTATTAATTGCAGTTTTTTCCTCGATACTTGGTGTTTATTTAAGTTTTTTTATTGATAGTGCACCTGCACCAACAATAGTCATAATTATGACTTTAATATTTATTTACTGTTTTTTTAGCAATTTAAAGAAGGGACTAGTTTAGGCTTTATTCTTGGAGCACTTTTTACAAAAACCATAAAAATGCATTTCATGCCCTAAAGTCGTAAACCCTTTTTGATCAAGAATTTTTTTATACATCTTTTCCTCCCCGAAATCAGGAAATTCCACGTTGGTTTTACATGAGATGCAAAAAGCATGGTGATGAGGTTTTTCATCAAAAACAAACTCAAAATGCTGATGCTTCTCTCCGAATGCCGTTCTTCTTATAACTAGTGATTTTACTAATTCATTTAATGTCCTATATAAAGTTGCCCTGGAGACTGAATCTTTTTTTAACTTAAGTAAATCCTCTGCACCAAAATGATTATCCATCTTAGTAATTAAATTGAAAACTTCAAGTCTTGCTTTAGTAAGACGAAGGTTATTTTCATTTAAATAATTAACAAACTTCTTTTCTTCTATTATTATTTTATTTCTTTGTGCTCTTGTAACCACTTAAAAAAAATATCATTTAGTTAATAATTTGTAAAATTATTTTCTTACTTCAATTTTTCTTAAGATTTCTTGAGTTTCTTTAAGGTAAAAAATATTCATAAAGTTCTCTATGCTTTCATCAGAGTCATCTAGATAATTTGTTATATCAACTAATAATTCTCTCTTCATATTCTTTATAACCAGGTTGTTTTTATCTTTAAACGATAATGCTAATTCAAGAGATTTCCCATATAATTCCTCCTTATCGTGCAATTCGTCGACTAGGCCATTCTTAAGTGCTTCTTCGGGCGATATGAGATTACCAGTTAGCAAGAATCTCTTTGCATTATTGTAGCCAATTAAGTTTCTCAGCATTGATATAGTACTAGAAAACAAAGATAACCCTATGTTTATCTCATTTAAGGCAATTTTTGCTCTTCGATTAACCATTAGCCTGAAGTCAGTACTTATTGCAAGCATGCATCCAGCACCGGTTGCGTGACCATTTATAGAGGAAATTGTTATTTTATCTGATAAATATAAATTCTTACATATCTTAAGTAGTTTTTGTATAGATGTTTTTAATTCATCTCTAGGAGTATCTAAAAAGGATGGGATATCTAGGCCAAATGAGAAGAAGCTTCCAGTTCCAGTAAGCAATATAACATTAGTCTTGTGCTGTTGATTAATTACGTCTAAAGCTTTCTCTAGATTAATTAGCATCTCTCTATCTAGTGCATTAACTTTACCTTGATTAATACTTATCAGAGAAACATTTTCTATACTTTTTACTTCTATCATTTTTCTTTATTGTTTAACTTTATCATAATTTGTGTGCACCTAAATAGTGCAATAATCTTAGAAGTTTTTTCATCAACAACTTTTGCATCCCAGACATGTAGCGTTTTCCCTTTATGAACTAGACTTGATTCACATTTTAATGTTCCTTTTTTGAGTGTAGATATAAAATTTATTTTAAGTTCAACTGTTGCAAATGTCTCCTTTTCTTGCAGGTGATACATTGTTCCAAATCCGCAAGTAGTGTCAGCAAGACTTGTAACGGCACCTCCATGAAGAAATCCATTCGGAGCCATTAACTTAGATGAAATTTTCATTTTAGCTTCGCATTTATTTTTAGAGATCTTTGTGACTTTTATTCCTAAATGACTAACAAAAGTGTTTTCTGAAATCGAATTCATTTTATTAAAGTTAGAAATATTAGAATAATCCACGTTTTTCATTAGACTATAATATCATATTAAATTTTGTTTATTCTAGGCAAACAGTATAAATAGCCCTCCAATAATAAGAGCATAAGACCAAAGATAATCAAAATTAACCCAAGCTGTTCTAAGAATTTTAAGTCCAATCACCTTGTAGACAAAAAAAGCTATAGTGGTCGATATAATTATCATTCCAACCATATGTGCAGCTAGAGGAAGGATACCACTTTTGAATATATGAAGTGCAGTATGGTGATTAGTATGCGTTGAAAAGCCTGGTATCAGCATTAAGCCTGCTCCATGTGATGACGCCATCAGAAAAGACCAAATTAATAAATCTAAATTACCAACATTCATCTTTACCCATTTCATATGAGCTCGATCAAAAAGTTTGTAAGCGCCGAATAAAATTAGTATTGAAGCAAAGAAAACCTTTGTATAATGAAGAGGAACTATATTCTTGAGAGCTTCAAATAATATTAATGTAACAATTAGGGACAATAAGTGACCAATTGCTATAGGAATTTGGCTAGTAAAAATTTTCTGTGTAGATTCCTTTTGCATTGCGATTGAGACACTAAAGAGCCAACCCATTCCTGGATTAATTCCATGGTAAATTCCTAAAGAAACAAAAAAGATTAAAGAGTGTTCAATCATTATGAATACGTCCCAATAAATATGAAGCTTAAATAAGCTTAGTCTTCATTTGGAAAACAGAAGGAGTCAGAGGAGGCATCTCCACCTTGAAGCCTTACTTGGTGCGTTCTTTGGTCTCCAAAATCCATGAAGAAGTCTTTGTCTAAAGTTATTCCACCGGATTGATCAACATCAGCTTTAACGAACCAGCCTTTAATATCATCATAGAATTGATCATCCCAACTGCTATATAAAGAATTAGTAAAGTAAAGTCTTTTCCCATCTCTGCTAAGTTCAACCATCTGCGGTCCTCCAGAAGCGGGACTCCCATTAGGATGAGCTTTCTTCTTGGCAACTCCACCTATCTCAACCATTCCAGTTAGCTTAGGGTTAAAAGGATCAGATACGTCATATTGATGAAGTTCACCAGTGCCCCAACATGAAACATATAAGAATTTATCATCCAGAGATAAATTGATATCAGTAATTAGTGGCGGTGCCGCTCCAAATTGTTTTAGAGGTGCAGGCAAGTCTTCCGCAGCAGCAGGCTGGGCAGGTATAGTAATTGTTTTTTTAATTTTCCATTCATCTTTTTCTAAGTACCAAGTCCATATTGATGCAGAAAGATCTTGAGTATTTACAACAACACCAACAAAACCATATGTATTTTTAGGATTTTTAGAAGGCCTTAACTCTAGTACCATTTGATTCTCTTTACCTAAATCTAGTTCGTGTAAGTGGTTATGTGTTTTCAAGTCCCAAACATGAATTTTATGCCCGTACTTGCCACCAACAGCAGCTTCAAGGTTTAAGCCATTTTCAAATAAATCTGGAGTTCCCCATTCGGAAGTGATAACTCTATCGTGGCCTAAGTGCCACCAGAAATCGTAGGCATAGTGTTGTGGACCTCTATCATTCTCCCATTGTCCAATAATATCTAGAGTTAGGTGGTCCATTAAGAATATCCCACCTGGACCTTCGCCTGATTTAGTACCGCCACCAAGAGCGCTCACATAAATTCCCTCCGGTCCGCAATGAATAGTATGAGGGCGACTATAACCAGTTTTTTCCATTAATTCTTCAGGCTCTATAGTTCTAATAATTTTTGGGTCCTTAGGATTTTCTTTTGTATCCACAATGTACATTCTGGAAGACCTAAGACCAGGAATTAATAAGTATCTTCTTTCTACATCTGGATGAGGGGCGTAAGGGCATAAATGAGCACTGCAGGCATTCCAACCGAAGTGATGAAGCTCATCACCAATATTTGGAAGTGTTAGTTCTCCTACTCTAGATAAGTAAGAACTTGATTCCGGATTTACGTCAACAGTTGAAAGTGAATCAGGCTTGCCATGGACATTTAAAGTTGCTATATATGCTAGCTCTTCTTTAGGCGATTCCATAGCCATTTTGGCTGTTGGATAAAACGTTTGGTCTGCAGTCATTCCCATTTTTTAGTACCTCCATTCGTACATTAAAACACTAATAGTGTAGTATTTATGCACATAAAAAGCAATATAAATTTATGCTTGAGTTTTTTTAAAGAAAGTCTTATACACTGACCAAGAAAGAAAAGTTATTAAAATTAACTGCGGGAAGGTCGTTTCTAAAGTAGGATAAATTCCTAATAAACTAAATTTAGGAATAGAAATTAAAGTTGTATCTACCATTCCAATTTCCTGTAATTCCGTTATTCCGTAACCCATGAATGAGATTGATAGAACAAAAAGCATAAAACTAGTGACCAAGAAATAGTATCTTAAATTTAACTTCACTGACATCTTTAGAATTAAGTAAGAAATAATTGAAACAATAAATAGACCTGTAATAAATCCTAAGGAGATACTTTCAGAGTCAAATTGTAGGAGTAGTGCTTCATAGAAGAGAATCGTTTCGAATACCTCTCTATAAACAGCAAAGAAAACAACTAAAAAGAGAGTCATCAAGTCTTTGTTGGAGATGGCACATTTAATTTTAGATTCAATATATTCTTTCCACTTATTAGCCTCTGCTTTGCTTACAAACCATACGCCAACTTGGAATAGAACCACGGAGGCAACAATACTAGTGATTCCCTCAACCATTTCAGCATGCTCAGCTGTTAGGTTAAATAAGTAGTTTGCAGCAAGAAAAGTAAGCCCCCCAACAACTAATGCTGATATCCATGCATAGTTGATTATCTTCTTTGCAGATGTTTCTCCGATTTGATTTAAGTAGCCGTAAATTGCCGCAACTATTAGAACTGCCTCGAGGGATTCTCTGAAAATTATTGTGAATGAAGAAATAAATGCTGTGCTCATATCTAATCTAATAGTTGTGGATACATAATATCCATGAATATAGTAACTTAAATTTAAATATCTACAAATAGATTATTCTGTTATGCCCATTTTAACAAACATAGCTAAGTCATCGACTATATGATCCAACCAATAATCGAGTTCTTTTGACTCTACAAACGAGTCTTCATTCTTATAAACATACTTTTTCAAGAGTATGTCTACGTCACCAGTTAGATCCGTTCTTGCTATGTCATTTACAATTAAAGCTGCTTTCTCTTTAATAGAGCCTAGAGAGGTCTCAAGCTCATCTTTTTGAATGCTTTTTATACTTGAGAGTTTCTCTTTAAGTGTGAGAACTTCTTTTTCTAAAGGTTTGAAATCTGCATGAGATTTAATGCTAAAAGATAAGAATAGTAATGTGATTAAGATAAAAGTTTTCATTTGTATAGTAACTCACTGTTTTTATTTGAAAAAATAGATTTCGTAATTATGAAAATTAATAAGACTAAGAAAATTTGCTCTACAATCATCGACGAGACTTTTACTATAGAGAAGGAGCTAGAAACATATCTGACTAACCAGCTTGATCCTATATCTAATAGGCATGATGTAAAAGATATTACTATTATCCATATCTTATAACCATCCTTCAGGTTGCTGAATAACATTAAGTGGTTAAGTGTCATTAAAATTATTCCCATTGCAAAGAGATGGAAATGTGTTTCCTCAACTAAGGAGCCATAACTTTTAGGCTCTCTAAAGATATCAGGATTTCCCAAGTAGTAGTCTGTGACAGAAGAGGGGGTAAATCCTATTTTATACATAAATAGAAAGTTAGTAATAATTAAGCCTAGAAAGAAAATCAAAGAAAACAAAATTATTAGTTTTAATGCGCTGTTTTTTCCTAAATCCTTTGTGACAAAAAATCTCATAATAACCTACCAATAAATAATAACTTAATTATATACATAATTATAAAGAGCTATCATTCTTCTTATTGCTGCGGAAGTTTCGTTGTAAGAGATAGTAGCCCCGCTAACTTTAATTATGTCATAACCAGGGAGCAGTTTTTCTTTTTTCCCTTTACCTTTAAATTGATTAAACCACTTCTTTGACATTACATATTCATCAGGCTCATAAAAAGCAAGAACTTCTGTAGATAAAATCATTCCTTTGTTATTAAAAACTACAAAAATTGTTTGTGTTCTGCTCCTTAGAATATGTGTTTCCATAATAGCAAATTTATTTGGTTTTCCTTTTAATTTAGCTTCATAAATTGTGTATATTTTTTTCTTAAACTTTGATTTAGAGGCCAGTTCAAGAGTTTCTTTAGATTTATCAGTGAGAAAGATTGTTTTCTTCTTCACTTCATGATTCGGGAAATGCAAATCTAAGGCTGATGGAAGATTTAGGATGACCCCACCAAAAGAATTAAGACTTAAAAATACAAAAATTATTAATGTTTTCATCATTTTCTAATTAATCAGTCTAACAGATTTTGTGGCTCGTTAGGCTACTTTTCGAGCTGCTTGTCCCCGGCAGAGAAATTAGAAGTTTAAGCAGCGCTAACGAGCACATAGTTACACTTTAAACAAGAAGTTTAAGTTAGAAAATGTAACCTAAACCAACACTAAGGATCCTAGAATCCCCTAAATCTGCTTTGTCTGTATATCTTGTATAGTCCATTTTTAACGCAATATTGTATATTGGTTTAGCAGTTAAACCAACTGTATAATATTGTGTGTCAAAGTCTCCATTTTTAAACGAAGAACTATCAACTTCATCATGGAAATTAACACTTTCGTATCTATAGAATGGTGCAATATACCAAGACGATCCAATATGTTTTCCGATGTCTTTAGCGACAGTATAGTAGTAACCTTTCTGTTTAGTTCCAAATCTCTTATGAAGATTTGTACTAGTTAGCGTGCTATTTAGCCTTGAAACATTGCTAAATCTGTTTTCATGATAAAGAAAATCATATTCAAGTCCGCTATATTGGCCTTGAATGTAACCTGTTAGCATTCTTACTGAAGAATTACTATCATTAACAGTTATTGTTGACCCTGATTTAGGATTTATTTCTCCATCATAAACAGAGAAGCCAACTGTGTGATTTTCATTTAGATGGAACTTTAAGCTGGCAACGTTAGCCCATTCATTGCTAACAGTTTCACCACCCTTACCTCTAAAGTCTCTCATGCCAGCACCAGTTTTATTTGCGGCTGGGTTTTGCCAACCAGTAACGTAGTCCCATTTGTACTCAACTTTACCATCCATAACTTTACCGTAAATACCAGCACCATTTTCTCTTGAGGTTGTAGGAATTAGTTTGTTCTCAACCCAAGGTCTGAAAACTCCATGGAACGTTGTAGGCTCGTGTATCTCGTTTGTGATACCTAGTGGTAATAATAAGAGACCTGCTCTGAAGCCCAGTTTCCCATCAGTACTCTTAGGATCATAGTCTATATAAGCAAATTCAAGATATGATTCATCAACGTGTTCAAATTCATATTCTGTATTTAATGACCATTCATCATTAAATTTATATCCTATGTATAAGACACCTCTATAAGCGTCCGATTGGTCATAGTTGTCTCCCGTTAAATAAGACTTATTGTATACCTCACCGTAACCACCTATAGCTAAACCTTGAGAGGTGTTGTATACCTTTGAAGCTGCAGGCCCAAATCCTTTTACTGAACCAATTTCCCCACCAAAGAGTTCTTGATTTCTTAGCCTCTCAATTTCCTCAGCAAGGATATTAATTTTCTCATCTGTTGAAGCTGATGAGAACTCAGAACTCCCAGCTAACTCCTTTGAAAAAGAACTAAAGATAGGAACTAATACTATAGAAAAGACTAGTAAAAGAACCTTAAAATTTGATAATTTTAGCATGATTATCCTCCTTGTAGCTATCGTGGATGTTCTGTATCCATAATAGCCATAAACAATATAATTTATTTAGATTAAAAGTAAAGGATTAATTAAAATTATTGAATATTTCTTTAGTTTTACCGGAAGAGTCCTTGATTAGCACGATAGATTTAAACTTTGTAGAGTTTTTCATTTCCCTAATAGCAACATTTAAAGGCATAGAAATAAGAGCCGTTGACATCATATCAGCAAAGACTGGGTCACTATGTATAACAGAAATTGATATGTTTGCATAATCTTTAAGTTGGTTTTGTTTGGGATCTATTATATGAGAAAAAAGTTCATCACCAATTTTTATTTTTTTTGAATATTGACTAGATGTGGACAAGGACAAATTATTAAGACGAAATTCTAAAAAATTGGAGAATTTATCTTCTGGTGCTCTTAGAGACACATTCCAATCTTCAGCTGATGACATAGTGCTTATATTTCCACCAAAATTAATAAGTGCGTCTTTGATCCCATGTGATTTTAGATTGTTAAGCATTAATTTCAAAGCATAGCCTTCAGCAATGCCTCCTAAATCAATTTGCAAACAACCAACCCTTTTTTTAATGCTACTTTTTTTAGAATTAAGAATTAATTTGTTTATTCCAGAGCAATTATTAAGGCTATCTTCTAAACCTTGTTTCGATAAACTCTTACTTTCATTTTTATTAAAAGATATCTCTCTGGAAACTTTGCCTATCGTTATATCAAAATATCCATTTGTCATTTGATTGGATTCTATAGATTTATTAATTAAATAAAAGAAATGCTTAGAGATGACAAGCTCTTTATTCTTGTCTAATTCATTGAATGCAGAAATTTCAGATTTTTGGTCATAATTATTAAAAACTAAATTCATATTCGTAACGATTTTTTGTGTCTCAATTATGATTTTATTAACTTTTTCATGATCAAGGGTAGTAACTATTATAAAATCTAAATTGGTCCCCCAAGCAATAAAATTTCTTTTGTAGTTTTTTGAATTTGAAATATTTGGAATTAATAAAAGAAAAGAAATAAGTATTAAAGATGTTGATTTAAACATTGAAAAAGAATATAAAGAAATAAAAAAATTTAAATATCTAATAGGTCCTCTTTATTAAGTTAAAAATCAAATTTTTATAAATAAATTTATCAGAACCGAATACGCTACGATTGTTTGTACACTCAGTAGCTAATTTTGTGCAAAGTTCAATTGCTTTATTTCTTCCTATCTTTGCAACCAGGGTTTTTTTATTAGAGACTATATCTTTCATTGGTGTTTTACCTATATGGTCAATATCCCCTTCATAATCTAGGATGTCATCTGTGATTTGATATATTAAGCCAAAGTTTTTTCCATAATTTAATGCTGTTGAAATTTCTTTTCTACTTCTTTTAGAAAGTATGAAGGGTGAAGCTATTGCAAATTGGAAGAGTTTTGATGTTTTCAACTCATACATTTTCATTATTTGATTCTGACTAGGATTTTTTTTCTCAAATTGTAGGTCAAGACTTTGACCATGCATTAACCCCAAGACTCCTGTATAATTGGATATTAATTTAATTAAATTAGATCTAACTTTACTATCCGAGTGAGTTTTTTTGTCTGAGAGAATTTCAATTGCTAACGAGAACAAGCAGTTACCTGCCAATATGGCTGTTGCTTCGTCAAATTTCTTGTGAGTGGTTAATTTACCCCTTCTTAAATCATCGTTATCCATTTGAGGCAAATCATCATGTATTAAGGAGTAAGAATGAATAAATTCTATAGCTATTGCAGCTCTTTTATAGGTTGTTTTTTTCAATTTTAAGTCTTTTGACAAAGATGAAGTTAGAAATGGTCTTATCCTTTTGCCGCCATTAGTTACGCTATATACGATGGCTTTCTTAAGTTTTGAGTTTAAATTAATTTGATTTAAATATTCTTTAATCCAGGCATCTATTTCCTTCTTGCTGTTAATCATAGAGGTAGCTATATTCATAATTTATTATTCACTAATAATTTCTTTAAGATAAGACAATATTATATACTAAACATTAATTATAAATTTATATAATTGATAGTTTGGAGTTTTGTTGAGATATTTAAATAAGAAGAATATGCTTTTTCCATATATCTTTATTGCTATAATTTCTGTTGCGCTATTTACTTTGTTCACAGGAGGCAGAATAGTTTTTGTTGACGATATCGATTGGCTTCTAGCTGATGATTCTCGGTATCACTATCTAAATTGGCTATATTTTCAAAATACTCCTTTTTTTCAATTCCCAATTTTTAATAATCCTTTATATGGTATGGAGTTTGCTTCTACTTTAGTTCTAAATGATGCAATTCCTATTATGGCTTTAGTTTTTAAAGTCTTTAAAGCTCTTTTGCCTTTTGAGTCTCAGTACTTTGGCTTATGGATATTGGTCTGTTTTCTTTTGCAGACATTGATTTCTTTCAAGCTTCTAAAGAAATTCTCGTCCGATAACGTTTTATGTTTGATTTTTTCCATCTTCTTTACTATCGCGCCTATCTTTTTATGGAGACTTTGGGGCCACTATGCTTTAATGTCCCAATGGATAGTATTAGCTGCTTTTTTAGTATATTTTTCTGAAGGTTTTAGCTTAATTAAATGGCTCTTACTTATTTTGTTAAGTTTTCTTATTAACCCCTACATAGCTGGAATGCTCTACCCAATATTTTTAGCTGATATTTACTATAAGAGAAAAGCTGGTTTTATAAATAAAAACGAATCATGGAGACATATTGGTATAGTTATTTTGTATAGCACAACTGTGCTCATTCTGCTTGGCTATGTTGGTTTTGGATCTTCTCTAGGCGCAGGCGGTTATTCTAATTATAGGTTTAATCTAAATAGCTTCTTCGATACAGACACACTTTGGTCATTAACACTTCCAAATTTAGCTTCTGTAGCTAATGATTATGAAGGTTTTGGATTCTTAGGACTTGGAGTAATTATCTTAATATTCATTGCTGCTTTAGATTTCTTTCTAGCTGGAAATTCAATATCAAAAGAATTAAGAAGTAAATTATTAATAATTACAATACCTTGCATTATGATGCTTGTTTTTTCGTTAACGAACATGGTTACTTTAGGTGATGAAGTTCTCTGGAGCTATGATGTTCCCATTTTCTTAAAACCTTTAACAAAAATTTTCAGATCAGCAGGTAGATTCTCTTGGCCCTTATATTATTTTATTTATTTGCTTCTTTTTATAATAATCTCTAGATCAGGCAGGATAAAGGTGTATCTCTATTTGATACCATTGCTAGTTTCCCTTCAACTTTATGATACTCAGAAAGCCTCATCCTTATTTAGGCTTAAGCATTCTGAAGTAAAGAATTACTGGAGAACAATAGGTGGAGGAGAAAAGGTTTATCAAGTTTTGCTACCAAATTGGGAGAGCCCTTTAGTTTCGTCTGAGTGGGATAATATAGGTAAGAAATATAATAATTTTATATATGTTTACCCAAAGAAGCGGACAGATAGAGCTTTTCCTATTGCTTTGTTTGCTGCCAAGAATTCAATGGCTATTAATTTCGGCTATTTTTCAAGATACAACAAAAAGAATTTGAAAGGTGCAATTTCAAAAATTGATAAAGAACTGCTTGATAATAAATTTAATAAAGAATCTGTCTATTTGATAACAGAAGATAGTGTTTGGGCGCAACTGCTGCTTCAAGATAAAAATCTACACCTAATAAAAGAGATTGATGGGTTTAAGATTTTTGCACCCTTTTATTTTAATTGATAGGGGCCTATTAGCCTTATCTCTTTATGTTCTTTAGTAAAATCATTATAAATCATAGGAATTATTTCAATTTTGCCTATAAAGGTATTGATCTGGGGTTCTTTTGTTAAAACTCGTTCATTCAGACATTTATTTACTTTATTAGTTAAAGGCCTACTTAACAATAAGTATATTTTGGAGTCCTTTGAAGCTTTAGCGCTTCTTAAATAAGCACATATTTTTGTTTCTATATTTTTAAGTTCTCTAAAATTACCAAAAGCCTCTTGGTTCCACACTTCGCCAAATGATTTAGCTTTTGTGCTAGAAACTAATCCTGCCACATCCGTGTAAGCAAAAATCTTATCCTTATTATAGTCGAATGAAAGTTCTCTAAGAGTCAATATGAGTTTGTCAATGGATTCAGCAGAGTCTTTATCGATCCTAATATGTTTTAAATGAGGACTCTCGATTGAATAAAACATTTGTTCGCTGCTTAAAGTATTTCTCCTATACTGATATATTTGTTCACGATAAATAATTCCGCTTACACTAAGTGAAATAACAAACAAGGTAAGCAAAGTAAGCATTTTCCTAGAACCAAACGCATTTGTTTGTGAATAAAGAAATATTGCAAACGGAATGGAAATTGCACCAAGTGAGAATGATGTCCAAAGAACTATATTGCTGCCTGTTCCAAGCCCAGTAAAAAAAGAACCAATGATGCATACACAATAAAGAATTAGCAATCTATCATCTTTCATGTTGGCGCATCCTGTAATTTTATTATCTATATAAGTGTAAATATTGTGAGCTATTGGAGTGAGGGTTATCAAAATTAATAAATATCTTGCAATTCTATGTGAGCCATCGGAAGGAGTTCCATTAATTTTAAATAAATGCCCATAAAAGCCACTAAGATCAGAGAATATACTTAGAAAAATAACAGTAAAAATAATACTTCCACTAAAGTATAGATTTTTATTTAACTTGATAAATATATATTTTATAAAATGGAAAATAAATATAGAGAATATGCAGATATATACTATTTGGAAATCTTTGTGTGTAATAAATTGTTTTATTTGTTCCAAGTATAGATGGGATAAAGATTCGTGTGAGCCGCTACTTAATAAGCCTATTATAGGAAGAATGTCTCTTATATATTGTGAGTGAATAAGTAAAAAAATAATAGTTAAACAAAATGATAATATTAAAATTTTATATATGAATTTTTTTGAGGAGTATCCCAATTTGTGACTTACTAAGAGTAAAGTTATTGGAGTTACAAGATAGACTGCAGCAGCAAAGTGAACTCTCGAAATAAGAGCAAAATAAATAGAACTAATAATAAGAACAGTAGACCAAAACTCTCCTTTATTATTGAAGTAATAAAATATTCCAGCAACCCACAAGTTAATAGAAATTATTGTTGATGAAGTATATGAGAAAGTAGGTATAAAAGCGTAAAAAGCATAAGAAGCTACGTTGACAATATTTAAGAAAATTAATAAATCTTTACTTGAAATTGAATTATCTCTCTTAGTGTAAAAAAGAAAAGAATTATATGCAGCTAAATTAATAGAAATCACAATTAAAAGAAAGTTTAATAATCTGTAACCAATTAAGTTGTGATCAAAAATTTTTCCTAAGAAATGTATAAAAGTATGAAAAAAAGTAAAAGTAGTTTCTGAAAACCCATGTATTAGAAAATAGTGATAAAATGCTTCATCATCAGTAATTCCATAATTCGAGAAGAAGCTATAAATGATTAAACAGGTAATACAGGCTACCAAGATTGTTGAAATCAAAAGGATTAATGGGCTTGTTTTTTTATCTTTGATTTTATCTGTCAACATTCTTTTTTGATTATAGTCAATTTTTTCTTTATTTGACAATGCTTGTAAAGAATTTAGATTAAAAATATGATATTTAATCACGGGAAATTTAGTGAAATTAATGAAGCAAAACTTGTCTCTTCTATTGAGAGTTTAATACCTGTAAGTGGTAGTTTGAATTTTATGGATTTTGGCTGCGGGATAGCTTCTTTGTATGAAAAGATAGATTATAATAAGTTTGTCCTGTTTGATCAAGACGAGGAAAGCCTCAGATTTCATAAAAAAGCAAATTATAGTAACGTAATTATAATTTCTTCTTTGGATGAACTTATAGAAAGAAAAATTAAAATTGATGTAGTTATGTTTAACAGTGTGATCCAATATATAAAGAAAGATAATTTAATAGAAATACTAAGATTTTTTGTTAAAAATTTTCCTTCTATTAAAATAGTTATTTCTGATATACCTAAACATAATAGATTTCTTGAGATGATATATCTCCTTTTTACAAATACTAGAAAAATCCTAACTATATGGACTGATATAATCACTAATATAATAAAAAAAGATTATAAAGACTTAGATTTTCACACATATGAAATTGATTATTTTAAGTCAATGAATGATTTTAAAGTGGAAATTGTGAATAATTTCTATTTATTTAGGACTAGGTATACAGTGGTTGTCTCCAGGGCGGTCAATTAGCAATGGAGAACTTTACATATATTTTGGGAGCTAGCTCTGAGATAGCAAAAGAGTTAATTAAAGTAGAAATAAATAAGGGTAAATCACTATGCCTTTTTACTAGAAATAAAAGCATATTAGTGGGTTATCTTGAAAGTTTGGAAGGCTACTCAAAAGATAAAATCAAAATTTTTGAATACAACCTCTTAGCCACTCAGGAAACCTTTGAACTATTGTTCTCACTTAAAGATAAATTTTATCCTAATAAGTTTTATGTAATGGTTGGATACTTAGGCAGTAAGATTGAGGATAATTCAAAGGATGAAGTAGAAAAAATATATGAAGTTAATTCCAACTCATTGTCGAGGCTTTTTGATTTATTGCTTGATAGGGGCTATCTTTCTGAGATAAAGACAATCTTCTTTAGTTCATCGGTTGGTGCAGAGTTATTTTATAAAAGATATTTTCATTATTATGAGTCTAAGAGGTTATTGAATAAATATTTAAATAACTTAAAAGCGAGCTTGTCTTATGAGCAAGCAAATGTTGTTAGTTTAATGATAGGCCCTGTTTATGACACGAGAATGGGACCTTCGGCTGGTTTTTTTAGACTATTTGCCTCAAGCAAAAAGAGTATAGCAGAAAAGATTGGTGCTGAAAGATCATACAGAGGGACTGTATATGTTCCTGCATTTTGGAGCTTATTCGTTCTATTTTATAGAATATTTCCTAGTTTTATTAAGAACTACCTGAAAAAAATAATTTAACTATTTTTTAAAAAAGCTAGGGGCAAAAATCTTAAACCCATCAATCTCCATTACTAGGTCATCTTTGTTATGACTGACTGAGATTTTATCCCATATTTCTTGAGATATTAAATCGAGTTCTGTATCACTGTATTCAACAAAAAAGTAGATACTTGAAGTTTGAAACTTATTATTTAGAAAATCTGTAATTACTTCATCTTGGTATTCTGACATTTTATTCTTATTAAAACGCGCATGATATCCAGAGTCTATATTCATAGAATTCTGAGAAGCAAAAAGACTAATAGATAGGAATTGCTTCGATGGCCATCCATTTGGCATGACCAGTAAAACGTTATCATATTTTGTAGCAATCTTATTCCAGATTGGATTTTTCATAAAAAGTTTCCATTCAGGTTTAACTGAATAAACTTTTGTGGAGAAGCTTTCCCTTAAGTCTTTGACTGGGATTGTCGAATCATATATCTGTAAGGCTAGGAGTAATGTTAACAAAATCCTTAGTACTTTCTTAGTTATTAATTTGTAAGATATAGTAAAAACTAAAATATAAATTAGATAAACAACAGGCCATATAAATCTTCCTGATGCCCTTAATGATTCAGTATAGACTTTAAATATTTTGGGAACGTTATATTCAAAGATTATTTCTTTGCCCAAACTTATTTCATTTGAGAATGAATAAATAAGTAGAAATACAGCGGATAATATTATTGGAAAGAGGGACCGATTAATCTTTCTTTTGAAATTCTTTATGGCAGAGTATATACAGATTGGCAATAGTGCAATTGTTCCAATTCCTAGGAATGCAAATCCTTCATAATCTCCAGAAAGATTACTTTTGCTACCTAACAAATCTGGGAGTAAACTTGACCAAATGGATGCATGCTGCCAATTAGTTGCCCCTGGGTCAAAGAATGAATTTATATTAGTCCTATAATTAGCAAAACCACCAGTATAATATTTAGAAACATTAATATCGAGACCAATTATTGGTAAAATTTGAATAAAGAAGAAACAAATACCAATAAAATAAACCCAGCTCATTAATTCAAATTTAAATCTTTTTTCAACTTGAGTTTTAAAAAAAAATGCAATGAAAAAAAGCAAAACCATTGATGAAATATAAGAATTAATTAAAAGCGATACTACTATAACAAGTAACCATTTAAGCAAATTTCTATTTGATGAAAAATACATATTAATTGATGCTAATATTATCCAATGACCAAACATGGCTGTATGACCTAGTGACAGTCTAAACAAGAAAACAGGCGCAATCAGAAAAAAAATCGTAGAAATTACTAAAATATATTTATCATCAATAAATTTTTCCAAAATTTTATATGAAAATAATCCCTGAAGAATAAAACAAATAAAAATCCAAAGTCCCAAATATTGATTTGGCAATCCAAAAAATGGCTTCATTAATTTTGAAGCTAATGCCATCAGAGGAATTGAGTCATTTGCCGCAAGAGTAGTAGATAAGCCCATTCCATAACTATAATTGCCTGTCAAAGGGAGCTGCAATAAAGGCGAATTTTGAAAGAAGAGCCAGGTAATCCAGTGCTGTTTATAATCAATAGAAAAACTATTTATTATCCAGTAGGTATTGTCCGTATTTAAAATTAATCCTCCTGTTACATAAAGAAAAAATATTGCTGAGATGCAGACAGAAAGTGTGTATTTTATTGTTTTATCTTTATTCAAATTATTTCTCACTAAAAAAGTTAGGCGCATAGATTTTATAGCCATCAACTTCCTTTGCATAATCTTGCGGACCTTTGTTATTAATAATATTCGTCCAAGCATCTAAATCATGAAAATAGTATATTGAATAATCTTCAAATTCATTCATTAAGATTTGGTTCTGAAGTCTTTTCTTTTCTTTACTGTAGAAGTATTTGGTATCTTTGAACCAATAACCAAAATTAGTTGAAAGGTTATTTTTAGATGCGAAGTATAATAGTTCAAAAGATTTTGTGGGCTGATTAAAAGGAAATACGTAAGTTATTTTTGTATATCTCTCTGGAAGATTAGACCAGAAACTATTTTTTAACTTAGAGGACCAGTAAGTTGAGGAAGATTCTTTATTTAGTCTTTGATTAATATCTTTAAGAGAAGGAAAAGTGTCAAAAACTTGAAGACTTACTATTACCACAAGTATTAGAGTGGCATGCTTTGTTTTGTAGCACCTTGTAAAAAGTATGATAATAAAAAAATATAGCAAATAATAAACTGGCCAGAAGAACCTTCCAGATGCTCTAAAAACATTAAATGGTTCAATTAGCTTTTCTGGTAAAATGTAATGAAACAGCAGACTCCCACCAGCTGTTATATTATTTGAAATTGAAAATATAAAGAGAAGAAAAGAAATGATTATTAAAGGCAAGAAGAAAGAGATGCCTGTTCTTGATTTTATATCAAGTTTAAACTGCTTAATTTTAAACGAAACTAAGATAATTAGAGTTATCAAAGCTATACCTAAATAATTAAATCCTTCATAATCAGCAAAAGTCTTTCTCCAATCTTGATTTGGCATATCTGGAAAAAGCCTTGACCAACTTATTTCTTTTCCTAATAAGTTATACGCAGGGTCGACTATTGATAAAAGATTCATCTTAAAGTGACCATAGCCTCCATAAAGCTCAAGATTATTAATACTATTTAAATCAATGTGACCTAAAACGAATAGAGATGAAGTAGTTACGGCAGCAACTAGTAGCAACTTTATTATAATGATTTTGTATTGATGAGTATTTTTTATTAGATTCTGCAATACATCTGCAAGAAAGATACCCAGAACCATCCCAAATAAATAAGGATGAATGAGTAATGAAGCAATTATCACTAGCAACCATTTTTTATAATCAAATCTGTTAGTGCAATAAAGCAAGATACTTGCCAATATTATCCAATGACCTAATAGAGCGAAATGGCCTAACTGAAATCTAAACAAGAAAGTTGGTGCCAGAAGAAATAATAAAGTAGCAAGGATCTTATTGTTCCTATCATTTATAAATTTAGATAATATTAAATAGGAGAATACTCCTTGCAGGATAAAGCAAATTAGAATCCATATCCCAAAATATTGAAAATTATCAGAGAGAAAGTTCTTTAAGATTTTAAATAAAATTGCCATTAAGGGTATTGAGTCTGTGTAAACAAGAGAAATATTTAAACCTTCTCCTAGATTTGGTATGAGCAATAATGGGAATTGAAAAAAGGGAGTCTCCTTAAAGAAAAGCCAACCTAATAGATGCATTTCATTGTCTGATATTTGTTCTTTGTTTAATATTAGCCAGTCAATAAAATTTGGATTCAGAATTTTGCCACCTGTAATTATAAAAAAAGTAGCAATAGAGAGTATTAGAATCAAAATTATTTCTTTTCTCATACCTTATTAATAGTATAAGATTTTTTAGTGTTTTAAAAACAGATAACATTTGGAATTCATTGGTATTTTATTATAATATTTCAATGATAAATTTGGTTGCCGGCGGAGCTGGTTTTTTAGGTTCTCATTTATGTAGGAAATTACTTGATGACAAACAGACTGTAATTTGTGTCGATAATTTTTTTACAGGGAGAAAAGAGAATGTAATAGATTTAATTCCTAATCCATATTTTGAAGTCATAAGGCATGATATTAATGTGCCTCTATATTTAGAGGTGGATCGAATATTTAACCTTGCTTGTCCTGCCTCTCCCAAACAGTATGAAAAGAATCCAATTGAAACGGTTAAAACCTCAGTCTATGGGACAATAAATTTGCTTGAGTTAGCCCAAAGAAGCAGTGCTAGGATTTTACAGGCGTCAACTTCTGAGGTTTACGGCGACCCATTAGTAAGTCCACAGAAAGAAGATTATTGGGGAAATGTAAATCCTGTGGGACCAAGAAGTTGTTATGATGAAGGGAAAAGATGTGCCGAGACTCTTTTTAATGATTTTTCTAGACAAAATAATATTGAAATAAAAATAATGAGGATATTCAACACTTATGGACCCAATATGGACATAGGAGATGGTAGAGTAATAAGCAATTTTATCGTCCAAGCCTTAAGAGGAGAGGACTTAACAGTCTTTGGAGATGGCTCCCAAACAAGATGTTTTTGCTATGTAGACGACTTAATAGTTGGAATGCTTAATCTTATGGACACAGAGAAAGAGATTAAAGGCCCTGTAAATATAGGAAACGATGAAGAGTTAACTATAATAGATATTGCTGAAAAAATAATTAAAGCAACAAATAGCAAATCTAAAATTAAACGTCTTGATCCAGTTCTTGATGACCCCAAGAAAAGGAAGCCAAATTTGGAATTGGCAAGACAAATTATAAATTGGGAACCTAAAGTTGATTTAGATTCAGGACTAAATAAAACAATTAAATATTTTGAGTCTATAATCTAAATGAAGAAATTATCAGGGTTAACTATAGTCTTAACGCCAGTATTTAATGATTTAGAATCACTAAAAATATTAGTTAATAAAATTAGTTCAGACAGAAATAGAATACATTTTCTAATAATTGATGATTGTTCTACTGAAGATAGCATTACTTATAGTACCGTACCTTTGGAATCTTGTTCCGGTGAAATAATAAATTTAGAAAAAAACCTGGGGCATCAAGGGGCTATAAGTTATGGCCTCAATTATATTAATTCAAACTATAGTGAGTACTTAAATGTTGTTGTTATGGATTCTGACGGAGAAGATAAACCGGAATCCATTATTGAGTTAAATAATGAAATTCAACAGAAAGGACTAGATTTAGTCGTTGCATCGAGAAGATCAAGAAAGAATAGTTTTCAATTTAAACTATTTTATTTTTTGTATAAATTAATCTTCTTTTATTTTACGGGCTCAAAATTAGATTTTGGGAATTTTATAATACTGAATAATAAGGCATTAATTAAACTTGTAAAAACAAAAAATTTGAATATCCATCTTGCCGCATCAGTTCTAAGCTCGAGTATAAATTATGGCTCCATAAAGCTTGATAGAGGAGCGAGATATAAAGGTGAAAGTAAAATGAACTTTATTGGATTATTCCTTCATGGAATGAGAAGCTTAGTAGTTTTAGAAGACAGAGTTTTCAAAAGAGGAGTATTTATTTTAACTATTTTATTTATTCCTGTAATTTTTTCCCCATACAAAGCGATTTCCTTTACCATTTTCTCGTTACATGTCGCTCTATATTTATTTCTTATTTTTTATAGGACTAAATTAACTGCTGAATAAAGTTTTTGAAGAACCACTTTATATTTAAGTAATATGAATCAAAGGCAAAAGTTAGCAACGATCTTATATCATCTTTTGAAAGGTTATCATGTTTAAAAACAGGGTTCCATTGATTGTATTCTTCAAACTTCCTTGCAGTGATTCTGTCTTTAAAAGATACGAAGATAGGTGTGCCAGGATATGGAGTAAATATACTGAATACTGCGATATTAGTGTTTAGTCTTTTAGCATATTCTATTGTTGCAAGACATGATTCTCTAGTATCTGATTCATATCCAAGTATATACATGCCCATCACCTTAACTCCAAGTCCCCTCAACATTTCTATTTTCTCGACTTCATCAGCTTTTTTTAAGCTAAATCTTTTAGCATCATTTAATACATCTTGGTCGACTGATTCTACTCCACATTGAATAAAAAACATTCCTGCTTCTTTTAGCTTACTAGAAAGCTCGTAATCTAAATTATTTAAGTGAGTTTCAATTGTAAACTTAATATCTAATTCTTCTTTTATTATAAGTTCGGCAAGTTTAAGAGTTTTTTTTCTATCAATTGAGAAAACAGGATCTCTAAATATAAACTCATTAATTCCGAGTTTATCAATCCAGAACTTCATTTCATTAATAATATTTTCATTTGTCCTGGCTCTTGGTTTTCTTCCTTGTTCAAGTGGATATGTACAATAATTAAAACATGAGTAAGGACAACCTCTTTCAGCTAGTAATGGAATGCATTTTTTCTTCTTAATTGACCCACTAAATGCTAAGAAATCAGTTACTAAATCCCAGCAAGGGTAGGGAAGCGAATCTAGCTTGTTCGTCGTATGACTTTCAACTGAATCCTTCATCTCCTTTGCTTTTATCAAGTCCTCTATTTTCTTTTCTAAGAAGTAAAATTCAGGCTCACCTATTATTACATTTACACCTTCATCGATATACCTTTTTGGATTGTTAGTTACAAAAGACCCAACAACAATAACTTTATTCTTATCTTTCATGCCCCTTATAGCTTCTATCTCACTTTCATGACACACAATTGAACTAGACATTATGATTGCATCATAAGCCTCATATTCAGCATCTTTATTTGCATATTCAATTGAATGGCCTTGTTCTCTTAATACGGCACCTGTATACATTAAATATAATGGAGGCCAAAAATTAGTTCTTTTGGATATTCTTTTTAAAAATTTAGCGAAGAGACTGTCACCGTAGTCATTACCGGTTCCATATGATCCATTAGTATCTTTAGAAATTCGGTAATTTACACCATCTCTGTAAACATCTAAGAGCAAAATCTTCATGATTTTAATTTACTTCAAAAAGTAATTAATAACAATTTATTGAGAATTTGGTTATAGCAAAGCAATTTTATTAAAGTCTTTAGTGATTTGAATATCAAACTCCTTGCAATCTTTTTCAAAATTGTTGAGCAGCCAATCTGTTTCAATATCCCTTGCTCTAGGACTATGGCTGTCGATTTGATATACATCTTCAGATGAGCCAGGATGCAACATAAACAAGCTTGAAGAGCTGATGCTTGATAATTCGTTTCTCAACTTACTTGCATAGTTATTGGATGAGCCTAGTTCACAATAACCACCAAATCCAGAATTTGTTTTGAAGTGATTCAAAAAAGCCAGACTCGATTCATTACCGATTTTTTTGAGATACGCTATTTTGAAACTATCTATTATGTTGAAATTATTTTTTAGATTTCCCATATTGGTTGTCCTAAGCCAACCATTGAATTTTTCTTTTTGCAAAACGTCTATTAGTATTTTCCTTACAGATGAAATTTGATGCAGATGATAATGCCCATCTATAAAATCAGGAGGTCTTTTAAAGATATCTTTAAAGATTTTAATTTGTTTTTTTATAGACTCACTTATTTCGTTTTTACTAGTTAATCCTAGTAAATTAAAAAGTATAAATAATGCGCAAAACTTATCAGAAGATATGAAGCTTGGTTTATCTATAAAAGGAAAGAATTCTAAAAAATCAAGATGTAAGCCAATCTGGCAATTAGCATTATTTGCTACAGGTAAAAGCTTGGCAGCTTCACTAGATGAATCATTTTTGCCAACAAACGTAGTGACACCTGAAATTAAACCAGTTCGAACAATATTCCTTATAGCCTTATTATGAAGTTTACCAAGCCCATAATCATCAATGCATGTAAATAAATATATAGAGTTCTTCATTTCTTACACTCTGTATCGCTAACTATACGAAACGTTTTATATTTTTCTAAATTTTTAGTGGTCCTAGGTATAAATAAATATTTCTGAAAGTATATATTACAAGAATAGTGTTCCTTGTAATATTTAATTAACCTATTTTCAAGTAGCGGGTACAGGTCAATCGCGACGATAAATTTTTCACTATTTACAATATCAAGCGCAAGATTTGAAATATTATTATTTTGATAGAACAGAATATCATGACCCATTTGAGCGGTCCATCCTAAGCCTGTAAATAAGTATTTTCTTCTTAGATCACAGCTATTAAATGGTAGACACCAATTGCTAGCAGGAATTTCTGCGCCAACATTAACAATTATTTTGTTACTAAAAGCAT
>MDSW01190944.1_pt1 | contig 27009 bp, 19 predicted proteins | sample 811171 | NCBI WGS metagenome assembly MDSW01 (sample SAMN05326641, study PRJNA326480) | marine metagenome | isolation source: seawater | place: Atlantic Ocean: North West | collected 2012 | reverse complement strand
TGAAGGCGATCACGGTGATGTGCTTTTTGTGCTGGGACTCGCGGGCAAACTTGCCGAACTGAAATGGTACCAAAACGTACGTTCGTTACTGACTCCCTCGACACCAGTTTACCAGTCAGCGTTTGATCGATCGCGATCGGTCCGTTGAGAGATTCGACGCGACGCGGACGCGACGTGTGCGGGCGGTCACAGGAGGCGACGCACCGGCGCGCGAGACGCGAGGACGCGACGTCGTCCCCGTCGTCGCGATGGGCTGGAGCAAGAAGAAGGACGTCGTCGCCGTGGACGAGCAGCCGACGCGGGACGCGTACGGCTTCGTGGTGCGCGAGCGCTCGTCGCGCGCTTCGCGTCCTCGTCTCTCATCTTGTCGACTCGATTCGTTCCGGTCGTTGTTGCTTTCTGTTCGCGCGCGGCTCGAACCGTTGAGATTTGACGCGCGACGTCGCGTCGCCCTCCCCCTCGCGTCATCACGCTCACGCGCGTCGCGCCCTCGCCCCCCCCCCCGCGCGCGTCCATCGTCAGGTGAAACCCGAGCACGCGTCCAAGTACGCGGCGAACGCGCCGCTGTACGTCAGCGAGGAGTCCGAGCGCGCGGACCGATGGGACGGGTTCCTCGAGCGCGGCCGAGACGGCTCGATCCGAACGCCGGAGAAGCGCGCGTCGCACCGCGCGCGCGTTCGCAGCGGCGACGACGCGGAGAGCAGCGACGCCAGTAGCGCCAGCGACGACGGCGACGACGGGAGAAGTTCAGAACCGCGCGACATCGCGGCGGACACGGACGTCTGGGGGCGCCACTCCCTCGCCGCCGTCGTCGCGATCCTCGACGGACGCGCGCCGGGCGGCACGAAGCCGGACGCGCCGTCGCGCGAGCGCGAACTCCAGGCGCTCGTGCGCGGCGGCGTCCCGATGGCGCTGCGCGGGAGCCTGTGGCAGCTCTTCGCGGGGGTGCAGCATCGCCGTCGCGCGGGGTTGTACGAGCGGATGCTCGCGGACGCGGGGGAGACGCCGCCGCGGGGGTCGTCGCCCGCGTCCGCCGCGGGGAGGGGGGACGACTCGGAGGGGACGGCGCTCGACGACGACGACGACGACGAGCTCGACGCCGCGAACGAGAGCGCGAGGGAGGACGTGGAGATCAGGAATGCGGTGAAAACGCTCGTGTGTGATGCGTTGAAGCGCGTCGAGGAGGAGGAGGAGGCGCGCGTCGCGAGCGGCTCCGCGGCGACGACGACGAAGGGCGCGGCGGCGGCGGCGGCGGTGAGACTGCTTCCCATACGACCCCGTTCGCGTGGTGCACGCCGTTCCTTAAGGACTTTTCCCGTCGGCACTCTTCACCCGCGCTTCCATTTCAACGTTTGACCGGTAAGACGTTCGACTGACCGATCGCTTCACCCACGCAGCCGGCGGCGGCGAAAGAGAAGGAGAGAGAGGCTGACGATAACGCGGAGGACGGGCCGGAGACGCCGCCGCCGACGCCGCCGAGGGACCCGACGACGCGCATCGGCGCGACTGACCGACCGGCGGCGATCGACTCGGACGAGGAGGAGGACGCTCCGGACGACGACGCGGACGATGGCGCCGCCGACGCGCCGCCGCTGCCGCGCGGAAAACCGTCGCGCGGCGCGCCCGAGACGTCCCCGGAGACGTTCGCCGCGATCGTCGACCAGGTCGACAAGGACCTCTCGAGGACGTTCCCCGCGCACCCGCTCCTCGACGGCATCGGCCGTGACGCCCTGCGACGCGTCCTCCTCGCCTACGCGTTGCATAACCCCGCGGTGGGCTACTGCCAGGGCATGAATTTCCTCGCCGCGCTGTTGTTGCTGCTCATGGAAGAAGAAGGCGCGTTTTATCTCACACTGGTTCCCATACGACCGCGTTGGCGTGGTGGACGCCGATCCTTAAGGACTTTCTCGCCCGGCGTTTCTCTCCGCCCACACATCGCTTTCAATCCCGACACACCTCGACGCCTTTCAACTCCGCTTCTGACGCCTTTCAACTTCACCCCGACGTTCGCTCGTACGGACCCTCGACCCTTTAGCCGCGTTCTGGTGCCTCGCGTCCATCGTGGAGGACATCCTCCCGGGGTACTTCACGAGCTCGATGCTCGCGTCCGCGGTCGACCAAGCCGTGCTGCGGACGTTCGTCGATCAGAAGTTCCCGTCGGTGTCGAACGCGATCGACGCGTGCGGGACGCCGCTCGGCGCCGTGACCGGGTCGTGGTTCCTCACGTTGTTCGTGAACCACCTTCCGTGGGAGTGCGCGCTGCGGGTCTGGGACGTCTTACTCTTCGAGCGCACGCGCGCCATCTCGTTCCAGATCGCGCTCGCGCTGATCGACGCGAACTCGCAGCGGTTGCTGGAGAGCGCCAAGCCGGAGAATGACAATCTCATGGAGACGTTCGCGACGCTCGCGCCGGGGGCGTTTGACGGGAGCGCGTTGCTCGCCGTCGCGACGAGCGGCCACGACGACATCACGTGGGAGAAAGTCATGCACGAGTACAAGACGCAGCACAGGAAGCTCACGAGGGCGATCGGGGATGGAAGGATGCGGTCGTTCGCGTCGTCGCCGAAGACGCAGGCGGGGTCGAACCGCGCGTGGGGGGAAGCCGTGCCGTTGCCGCGGCTGTCGGGGCCGCCGCCGACGCCGACGCGCGCCGCGTGCGAGAAGGAGAACGCCGACGCCGCGGACGCGGACGCGGAGATGAAGTCGTCGAGGGAGTTCGAGGCGTGGTTCTCCCCGGCCGTGAGCGGGCCGAACTGCACGCCGGTGTCGCGCGCGAAGGTGTACGGCGGCGGCGGGAAGGCGTCGGCGGCGTCGAAGCGCGCGACGACGACGACGGCGACGACGACGGCGACATTTCTCCGCGACGACGCCGCCGGAGCGGCCGCGGCGAAGACGAAGAAGAAGAAGACCGCGATCGCTTCGAAAGGCGCCGGCGCCGAGACCGGCGCGATGCCACCGCCCGCGGCGGTCGCGCCGTCCACGTCGTCGTCCGCGCCGCCGCCGCCGCCGCCGGTCGGGGACGACGACGCCGCGCGGGAGCTGTCGTTCGGCGCCGCCGCCGCGAGCGTTTCCGACGGGAGCGACCGACCGCGCGACTCCCTCGACGCGGCGGACGACGAGGTGTCGTCGAAGACCCCGGACGGCGCCGCGGAGAAGAAGAGCTCGCCGAAGCGGCCGGTACCACCCGCGAAGAAGAAGTCGTCCTGGTGGTCGTGGTCGACGAAGGAAAAGCCCGCGGCGGCGGCGGCGGCGACGACGACGGCGACGACGCCGAAGAAGGCCAAGTCTCCGTCGAAGAAAGCCTCCTCCAAACCCCCCCCAGACCCGCCGACGGTCGTCGCGCTCGAGATCTTGATCGACGCGGAAGGCACCGGCGTCGCGGCCGCGATGCGAGACAAGCTCGCGCGCGTCAACGCCGCCCTCGCGAACGCCAAAGCCGAGCTCGACGAGACTTCGGAACGACTCGCGGCGCGCGAACTCCAGCTCGACTCCTCCGTCGCCGCGTGCGCGGCGCTCGCGGACGAACTCAACGACCGCGACGCGCAGCTCGAACAGAGAGACGCGGCGCTTCGAGAGCGCGAGAGCGCGCTCAGGGAGAAGAGCGAGGCGCTGGAAGAGGCGGAGGCGAGCGCGTCGGCGGCGCGGAGAGAAGCGGACGCGCTACGAGCCGAGCTCGCGTCGTTGAGAGACGTGACGATCGCGAGCGGGGAGGGGCAAGGGAGCGACTCGGAGCTGTTCGACGTGCCGCTGCTGCTGGATCAGGATCAGGATCAGGATCAGTCCGCGGTGGTCGAGGACGAGGAGGCGGAGGAGGTCGGGGAGGCGGGCGGCGAAGCATAATTTAAAATTTATCCTCAAGAAGAGCGATCGCGAGTCGTCGTTCGCGTTCGCGACGTCCTCGATCGATCCGATCCTCCGCGCCGCTCTTCTCTCTTCTACCACCTCGCCCGCCGTTCCTCCTTCCTCCTCACGCCGCCTTCCCCTTGTCTACGATCACGCCAATCTTGTACTCGTCCACCATGTCGTGCACCCGCGACGGGTGCTGCGGCCCGAAGAACCCCGCCGTCGCGTCCCCGCCCGCGTGCTTCGTTATCGCCGCGACGCCACCCGGATGCTCGTCCGCGTACTCCGTGAGGTCGTACACCTTCCCCTTGATCACGACCCACAGGTCGTCCTTCGTGTCGTGTTTCGCCACCTCCGAGACGGTGTACTCGCCCGCGGCGCCGCCGTAGCCGCCGCCGACGACGCGCTTCCCGCCGCCGGGGAGAGAGGCGATCTGGCCGAGCATCTTGAGGATCAGCCTCAGGGTCGTTCCATACGAGCGATTGTCGGGGTGGAGTGCAAAGGCGTCAGGTGGAGTTGAAAGGCGTCGAGGTGTGTCGGTATTGAAACCGAGGGACCCTGGGCGGAGAGACACGCCGGGAAACGTCCTTAAGGATCGGCGTTCACCACGCCAACGCGGTCGTATGGGGACCAGTGTGAGATAGAACGCACCTCAGCGCGGGATACGCGAGCACCGCGACGAGCGTGCAGAGCGCGACGACGGCGTACGGCGCCGCGGGGGTGGGAGTCGTCGTCGTCGTGGGGGACATGATGACGCGACGACCGCGCGGGCGGTGTTCGGTCCGCCGACGCGCGCGACGAAGTGACGAGGCGCGGGGAGGGAGGAATCGCGACCGGCGACGAGCGACGACCTGACGACGTCGAGAGCCGCTGGCGAGGAAAATTAAATTACGAACCAAGCCCGTCGTCGAAAGGAAAGGCGTCGCGCGCGCGCGACGACGCGGCACCTCGCGCGGGCGGACGCGCCGTATTAATTAACAACAGCTCTCCCTAAGACCCGCCCGCCCTCGCGTCCGACGCGTCGTCATGTCACTCACGCGTAGAGGTCCTTCAGCATCGTCCCCAGCTCTTTCGCGCGATCGCGCGAGTGCCGTTTTTGCGACGCAACCTCCGCCAACAGCGCGCGCATCTCCCCTTCGATCCTCCGCACGCGCTCGCCCGCGGCGTGCTCCCGCTTCGCCGCCGCCGCCTCCCTCTCGCGCGCGGCGACGATGGACGACTCGCACTCGGCTCTGACCGCGACCGCGTCCTCGCGCGCGCGTCTCGCCTCGGCGCGCGCGTCGGCTTCGATCGCGTCGCGGTCGGCGACGGCGGCGGCGAGCTCGTCGCGCTCGGCGCGGAGATTTCGCTCGCGCTCGCTAAAGAGGGACTTGACGTTCTCGACCTCGCCGCTGACGTACGACAGCATCTGGTCGCGCTCTTCGATCTCGCGCGTCATCGCCTCGGCCTTGTCCTCCGCGGCGACGCGCGCGACGCGGGCGTCCTCGGCGTCGCGTTCGAGCTTGTCCACGGCGGCGTCCGCGGCGGCGAGATCCGCGCGCATCAGACGGAGTTCCTCTTCGAGGCGTCGCGCCTTCTCGTCGGATTTACGCTCCGCGTCCGCAGCCTTCTTCACCGCGCCGTCCTTCGCGTCCTTGCTCCGCGCGGCTTCCTGTTTAAGCGACGCGATGAGCTCGCACTGCGACTCCAACATCGCGTCCTTGATCCGAACGTTATCCTTGGCCAACTCCATCTGCGCCCTCATCGCGTCAACCTCCTTCAACCCCGCGGTCGCTCTCAGCTCCGTCTCCCTGATCCGCGCGAGCTCCTCCTTCGCCGCCTTCTCCCCCGCCTCCGCGAGCGTCGCGCGCTTCTCCGCCTTGCGCGTCCGCGTCTGCATCTCCCCGAGGTCGTTCCGCGCCGCCGCGAGGTCGTCCTCGGCTCTCGCGCGAAGCCGCTTTTCCCGGGACAGCTCCTCGAGCGCTCGCCTCTGCTGCTCGCACACGTCCGCGAGCTCCTCCGCGAGCGCTTCCGCGTCTTTGCGCCCGCTGACCGCGGCGCGCGCGACCGCGCGGAGCTCCTCCACCTCGCGCGCGCCGACCGCGCGCTCCGTCTCGAACTCTCCGAGCGCCGCGCGGAACTCGTCCTCCACGGCGGCGAGTTTCGCGCGCGACGCCTCGGCGAGCCGCGTCGCTTCGTCCTTCGCGCGCGTCGCCGCCTCGAGCGCGGCGGTCTTCGACTCGAGCTCGGAGACGTGCATGGCGCGCATGGCGCCGAGGTTCGCGCTCGCTTCCTCTCGGACCTCCGCGAGCGTCGCCTCCGCGGCGGCGGCGGCGGCGGCGGTGGCGGCGGCGGCGGCGTCCGCGGCGTCGCGCCGAGACGCCGTCTCCGCGTTTTGCTCCGTCAGCCACCGGATCGCCTCCACGTGCATCTCGATCTCAGCCTTCGCTTCTTCGAGCTCCGCTTTCACGCGCTGCATCTCGCGGTCTTTCGGCGACGGCGTCGGCGGCAGCGCCCCCGCGGTGGCGACGTAGGAAGCCACCGTCGTCTCGATCGCTCCCGGTTTCGTCTTCTCCTTCTTGTCCTTCTTCTCCTTTGAAACCACCGCGGGCGCGGTGAACGACGGCGCGGTCGGGTCCAACGCGGAACTCGACGCCACCGCGGCGCCGCTCGCGTCCTCCACCTCGGTCATGTCCGCCCACGACGTCGACGACGCGGCGCTCGGCTTCTTTTGTGGTCCCCCGCCCCGCGTCGCCGGCGCCGGCGTCAGCGCCCCCGGCGCGGCGGCGGTCGCCGCCGCCGCCGCCGCCGCCTTCGCCTCCGAGCGACCGCGGCGCGTCTTCGGCGGCTCCGGCGGCGGCACGACCTTGCTCGCCGCCCGCTTCTCTCGCTTACCCGTCGCCGCCGCGGCCGACGCCGCGGCGGCGGGCTCCTCCCGCGTCTCGGGCGCCGCCGCCGCCGCCACCTCCTCCACTCTCTTCTTCAACGCCGCGAGCTCCCCCGACACCCTCGCGACTCTGGAGGAGTCCTCGTCCTCCTCCTTCCTCTTCCTGGACGCGCGATTCGCGGCGTCCGCGTCCGCGGCGTCCGCGTCCGCGGCGCTGCTCGTCGCTTGCGTCCCCGCCTCGCGTCGTCGCGCGGCATCCTCCGCCTCCGCGACGGTCGCCGCCGCTCGCCGCCTGGCTTCCGACACCACCGGGAGGATATTCCGTTCGATCCGCTGGAGTCGCATCTCGTGGTCCACGACCGCGGGGTCGTCCACGGCCACCTGGACGCTCTTCCGCGAGCGCGCCGGGGAGGTGAACGCGCGCTCGCGGCGCGAGACCGCGCGCGTGGGCGTGAGCTCGTACGACTCGCCGGACGCGTCCGAGTTGGACGGCTCCGGCTCCGGCTCCGGCTCGCGACGTCGGCTTCGACGCGACGGTTCAGGTTCTTCTCGCGCCGGCGCCTTTTCGTATTCCAGGTCGCGCCGAGGCGGGAGGTCGATCGACCGCCCGGACCTCGCGCGGTACCGTTGCAGCGCCTCGTCGATCTTCGGCGTGCGCTTCGGCGACTTCGACGCCGCCGGCTTCGCGCCGCCGCCGCCGCCGCCCGCGCTTCGAACCTCCGCCTCCGTCTCCTTCACCGCGCGTTTCTCGTTCAAATCCTTCCCGACCGCGGATTCACCCCGCTCGAGCGCGACGGCGTCCGCGGCGATGGGGACGGAGTCCAACTCTTCGATCCACGGCGCGATGGCGGCGATGGCGTCGCGATAATTCGCCATCGCGCACACCGCGTTGTCGTTCCCGCTCCTCGCGACGCTCATCGCGTCCAACGAACTCGCGGTCGAGTCCGAGTCCGGCGTCGACTTGAATCGTATCGACCGCAGGGACGCGACCGCGCGCAGCCCCGCGGCGACGTCCGCGAACGATCCGATGCGGTTCCGTCTAACGTCCAGATGTTTCAGCGCCCAACGCTTCCCGTCCCGCCGCGGCGTCGTCAACGCGTGCAGGGACCGCACCCTGTTATCCCGCATCATCAGCGTCTCCAGTAAAGGCGCGCCGTCGTCGACGCCGGACAACGACGCGATGCGATTGTTCGTCAGGTCTAACCGCTTCAGCGCGGGCAACGCGCAGAGGCCTTCGACGGCGGCGATGGCGTTGGAGGACAGATTGAGCTCCACGAGGTGCGTCGCGCACGGACGCATGAGCGGGTCGACGTCCATCCTCGTCAGCGCGCATCCGTTCACGCACAGCGATCGCAGGTTCGCGAACCGAGCAAGGTGCGTGATTTGCGTCAGCGACTTGACGCCGCCGCCGTAGCACGACAGCTCTTTCACGAACTCGTCCGGGACGCTCGGGTCGTCCCTCAGATCGACGGGCACGAGCTCGTCCTCCCCGCGCTCGAGCTTCTTCTCGCGTTGCTGCCGCGCGGCGTCGTCCTCGTAGCGCTGCTGGAGCGATACGCGCCGGGCCGCGCGCTCGGGGTGGTGCCGCGAGCCCCCCATCGCGCGCGGTGACGATGGTCCTTCGCCTCCCTCGGTCGCGACGGATTCTTCTGATGCGGGATTTTTTTCTCTCGGACGAGACGACGAGCGCGCCGCGACGACGCCGGCGCGGACGAGCGCGCGCGCTGCCCGCCGGCGCGCGCGGACGCGTTTGAAGAGCCTTCGCGCGAGGCGATGCCCGCTCGAGCGTCGCGCCTCGAGCGTTCCGCGGTGCACGACGCGTGCGCTCGCGAGTGCGGATTCGAAATTCGCCCTCAAACGGTCGTCTCATCTGTCTGGGCACTTGCTCTGGGGACTGGCGCTCGACGACTGGCTGCGTGACAGTTCTGCGTGACGACCCACCCGAGCCACGCGCCGACATTTCTTCTCCCTGCCGCCATTCCTCTCGACGCCGCCGCCGCACGCGCGCGCGACGCGTCGACTCGAACGACGTCGCCGCGATGTCGTCCTACGACGAGGTCGACCTCGAGGACATGGAATGGAACGCGGAGCTCGGCGCGTTCACGTACCAGTGCCCGTGCGGGGACCTGTTTCAGATCAGCCCCGAGGAGCTGCGCGCGGGGGAAGAGATCGGGCACTGCCCGTCGTGTTCGCTCGTCATCACCGTCGTGTACGAGCCGGAAGACCTGAAAACGCTCATACCGGAGGGGTTTTGAGCGAGGGGAAGGAGGGCGCGGTAGCGGGGACGTAGCGGGGGGGATACCTAGCGGACGGGGATAGCACTAGCGGCGCGCGAAAAGGTCGAGAACAGCGTTCGAACGAATTCTTCTCGACACCACAAAATAAATATCGCGCGTCCGCGCGCGTCGCCGCCGCCGTCGCGGCGCGTTCGCGTCACGCCCCGCGCGAGAGCGCGGACCTGCACTCGCGAAGCTCCCTCGTGATGATCGCGAGGCGTCGTCGCGCGTCGTTCGAGACGCCGCCGCCGCCGCTCTCGCCCCCGACGCGCGCGCTCTTCGCCCCGCCGCCGGCGGACGACGACGCTTCCGCAACCGCATCCGCCGCCGACGCCGCCGCCGCCGCCGACGCCCACCCCGCGTACAACCACTCCAGCGCGTCCCCGACGTGCGCGCTCGCGTCATCGAACGACGACGACGAATTAGAAGAAGAAGAAGAAGTACTCTCGGCGCGACGCTTCAGCGCGAGGATCCCGCGCGCGGCTCGAGCGAACAACACCAACGACGCGACGCGACGCTCCGGCGCCGCCGCGGCTTCGCGCCGTCGAATCTCCGCGGCGACGCCGCGCGCGTCTCCGCTCTCGTCGCCCTCGTCGCCCTCGTCGCCCTCGTCGCCCTCGTCCTCGCGCTCGCGCTCGCGCTCCGCGCGCGCCCTCTCGCCGCTCTCGGAGACGTCCGCGGCCATCTCTCCCGCCGCGGTCTCCGCCATCGGCTGCAGCGCGCGGACGGCGCGTCTGAGCTGCGCCGAAGCCTCGTCCGCGTCCGCGCCCGCGTCCGCGCCGCCGCCGCCGCCGCGCGCCCTCGCCGCCCTCGCCTCGACCTCCGCCAACCGCACGCGCGCGGACGCGAGCTGCAGCGCGTCGTTTCTCGCCGCGTTCGCCGCGAGCGCGCCGCCGAGCCGGTCGAGCCCCAACGCCCGCCGCGCCGTCGTGAACGCGCGGAGAAGCGCAGCCTCCGCGGCGTCCAATGCGGTCGACGCGCCGCCGCCGCCGCGACCGGGGTACCAACTCCCGCCGCCGGCGCGCAGCTCGAGCACGTCCACGCCGCGCCGCATCGCGTCCAGGGCTTCGTCGTAGCGCCCGAGCTCGACGAGCGATCCCGCGAGGGCCTCCGCGGCGGCCGCGATCGCGCCGCCGTGCCGCGCGGCGGCGGCGGCGCTCGTGACCCCGCGTCGCTTTCCCCTCGCGCGCGCCGCCGCCGCCGCCGCGGTCGCCGCGTCGTCGTCGTCGTCGCTCTCTCCTTCGACCCCGGGCCCCGCGCCGCCGCTTACGCCGCTTACGCCGCTTACGCCGCCGCTCGCGACCCACGCCGCGTGCTCCCGCGCCTCCAGCACCCGCCTTCGGATCCCCTCCGCGGCGTGGTGGTCCCGCATCAAATCCCCGCGCGTCTGCGCCAACCGTTCCATCCGCCTCAGGGTCGAGGGTCCATACGAGCGAACGTCGGGGTGGAGTTCATAGGCGTCAGAAGCGGAGTTGAAAGGCGTCGAGGTGTGTCGGGATTGAAAGCGATGTGTGGGCGGAGAGAAACGCCGGGAGAGAAAGTCCTTAAGGATCGGCGTTCACCACGCCAACGCGGTCGTATGGGAACCAGTGTGAGATAGAACGCACCGCAGCGCCGTCGACCCGTCGCCGCGACCCGCCGCGTCGGATATCCTCAGACTCTCCTCCAGCAACACCGCCGCCGCGGCCGCGTCGCCGCCCGCGCGCTTCGCCTCCGCCATGTGAAACAGCGTCGTGGCGTACTCCGGGTGCTGTCGCCCGAGCGCCTTGGCTTTCTTCTGAGCGGCGGCGGCGGCAGCGCGCGAAGCGACGAACGTCGGGGCGGAGTCGAAAGGCGTCAGAAGCGGAGTTCATCAAAGGCGTCGCGACGCGTCGGGATCGAAATCGAGGGACCCTTGGTGGGCGGAGAGAAACGCGCGCCGGGAGAGAAAGTCCTCAAGGAATGAAGTTCACAACGCGAACGCGGTCGTATGGGGACCAGTGCGAATCAGAACGCGCCTCAGCCGCGGCGGCGTACGCGTCGTACGCGGCGCGGTGATCGCCGCGCGCGAAGACGCATCCCGCGTAGTTGTGCCACGCGACGCCGACCGCGGGGTGCGTCGCGCCGTAGTGACGCTCCAGCGCGGCCGCGGCTTCCTTGAATAACTTCTCCGCCTCGGCGTGGCGCTTTTGAAGGCGGAGCGACTCCGCGAGGTTGTTCTTCGCCGCCGCGACGTGCGGGTCCTCGGGGCCGAATCCGTTCGTCGCCTCCGCGATCGCGCGGCGGAGGTACCGATCCGCGTCCGCGTGGCGCCCGCGCGCGCTGTGGTCGCGCGCGATGTCCGTGTACACGCGCCACTTCGCGGTGGATTTGCTCGCGGCGTCGCTCGGGTACGCCCTCGCGATCGGCGCGTCCAGAGGCGCGGGCGACGGGGAGGAGGAGGAGGAGGAGGACGACGACGACGACGACGACGACGGACCCGCGGCGGTGACGTCGGCACCGTCCTCGCATCGCGCCGCGTCGCGCGGGGACGCGGACGCGGCGGCGCGAGCGGCGGCGGCGGCGGCGGCGACGGCGCCGCACCGCGCGGAGGGGTTCATTCTGACGTCCGCGAGTCGGAGAGAGGGTGACCGACGCCGCCGGCGGCCGCGCTGCCGCGTGTGCGTGCTCGCCGTCGTCGCGTCCGACGAAACCAAAGTGCGTCGACGTTTGCGTCCAGCGCCAAAACTCGGCGTGGTTCTGTTTCGTCGCGTTCGAGGCGGGTCGACCGAGTCGAGGCAGCCGGTCAATCGCGGCGTCGCTACACCACCGCGCTCGCCTCGCGTCGGCCCTTTCGACGACGGCTCCACGTCAGCGACGAGGCGGCGCGCGCGGCGTTTGGTTTGAACGACGACGCGCGCTCTCCTCGGCGACGACGAAACGAGGGCAGCGCGCGCCGACTCCCCACCGCGCGCGCGACGGACGGCGACGGCGATGGCGTCCGACGCGGCGGACCCGTGCCCGCAGCGTCGGCGAGCCGCGCTCGATCCGCCCCCCGATCGCCCGCGCGCGGGAGGCGACCTCCTCGACGCGTTTCGGGGGGCGCCGCCGGCGCCTTCCTCGGGGCGAGACGACAACTCGAGGCGCGAGGACTCGACGTCGCCGCCGGACGCGCCGCCGCGGACGCGCGCGCGCGCGTCGCCGTCACCGTCGCCGTCGCAGCCGATCACCCCGCCCGCGCCGCCGCGCTCGCCCCGCGACGCCGCCGACGTCGACGTCGCGTACGGCGACGAGCCGTCGGACCTGCGCGCGTCGAACGCGCGGCGCCTCGACGCGCTGCGACGCGCGGTCCTCGAGCTCGAGGCGCAGTTTCGCTGGGACGCGCAGCAGCCGACGTGGGATCAGTGCAAAGATCACTGGCGCGGACGCGTTCGGGATCTCGTCCCGTGCGCGAACGCGTGCCCCTCCTTGTCGCGGATCTTCAGCGGTGCGCGACGCGTACGCGTGCCCCCCGCGCGTCGCGCGTCCCCGCCCCTTCCCGACGCGTGCGTCTCTTTTTTGGCAGTGCCAAAAACGCGAGGAAAAGAAGTTTCTTCTTTCACTTTTTCGACGCCTCGCTCGCGCCGCGCGACTCGCTTCCCCCGACCGGACCGTCCCTTTCTCCCGCCCGACTTGCTCCCGCAGACGTGGAGGCGTCCATATCCTTGAACGCGCAAGAGGACGAGTGGTTCCAGGTGCACCGAACGACGTGGCTCGAGCGCCTCAAGTTCCTGAAGTTCGGTTCCGCGCGGGTGCTCGATCGAGTGGCGAGGGTCGTGATCCACCCCGAAGAAGAAGAAGCCGCCGAAGACGCGTACAAAACCCCGTGGTACCTTCACTGGGCCCTCTGCGTCTACGGCGTCCAGATTCTCATGCTGTACGGGAGCGTGAAATCGATCGGATGGAAACCCCTGGAACACGGCGGGTGGACCGACGCCGAGGCGAGCGATTGGGTGAACCGGGTGACAGAGCTCGTCGACGTGCCGACGGACCGGCCGCCGCAGCTCTGTCGGTCCGTCATCGAGGTCAGCGCCGTCGACGCCATGAACACGCTCGCCCGAGCGTGTTCGATGCGCCTGTTGTCCCGTCGCGGCGGCGTGCACGTCGCGCTCTTGGAAGAGTACGCCGCGTTGCGATCGCAGATCATCGTGTTCAGCTCGGTGAACGGCGACCGCGCGTTCGCGACCCGGCAGACGAGCCAACGCGCCGACGCGATCGCGATGGCGTGGGCGGTGCATCGTAAGCACCGCGAAGAGCGTCGCCGCGTCGTCGTCGAGCGCGCGGCGGTCTCCAGCGACGACGACGAGGCGTACCAGTCCGTCGACGACGAGGACGGAAGGGACCGGGACCAGTACGACGAGGACGAGGACGACGACGACGACGAGGACGACGACGACGACGACGACGTCGACGACGTCCTCGGCCGCGGTCCGAACCGCGTCGACAGGGTCGTCCGCTCCACGTTCGGCGAAGACGCGTGGCGCGAGTACGAAGCGCGCGCGTCGCACGGGCGCGTCACGCCCTCCCCAGATTTTGACCCGGTCATCAGACGCGTCGCGCGCGCGGCGACGCGGCGACGCGGCGACGCGCTCGCTCCCGACCACCGCGAGCTCCTCGAAGACGTTCGAAGAGACGTCGAGACGGCGCGCCGCGCGTTGGAGCGAAGCCGCCGCGACCGCGACCACGACCGCGATCGCGACCGCGAACGCGACCGCGAACGCGACTACCCGATGGCGGTGTCCGCGGCGTTGGAGCGAAGCCGCCGCGACCGCGACCGCGAACTGGAACTCGAACGCGGCCGCCGCGCGCTCGAGGCGTATCGCGTCGAGGAGCGTCAACTCGCGGCCGCGGCGGAGGCGTCCATGCGCGAGGTATCGGCCGCGCCGTCCGCGCAGGCCGCGGCGGAGGCGGCGTCCGCCGCCGCGCGCGCCGCGGAGGCCACCGCGGACGCGTTCCGCCGCCGCGAGCTGCCGCACGTCTCCACGCCTGAGGAGTGCGCGGACGCCGTCATCGCCGCCGCGCAAGAGGTCTACGCGCGCGCGGGCGTGCCCTATCCCGCGTCGTTCCCGCAGCAGACGACGGCGGCGGCGGCGTTCGTCGCGACGATCGAGGACCGCCGCGCGCTCGAGGCGTATCGCGTCGAGGAGCGTCAACTCGCGGCCGCGGCGGAGGCGTCCATGCGCGAGGTATCGGACGCGGACGACGCGGACGACGCGGACGACGACGAAGACGACGAGCGTTCGCGATCGCGGCTGACGAGCCCGGACTCGCGCCCGCCCGAGGACGTCGAGCGGCTCGTCGCCGGGCTCTCCGCGCAGCTCGAGGACGCGAGGGACGCGCTCGAGATCGCGGAGAACGAGCTCACGTGCCAAATTTGCTTCGAGGAGCGGCGAGACGCGGTGTTGATGCCGTGCATGCACATGTTGTATTGCGTCGGGTGCGTGGATCGGGTCGCGACGGAGGCGATGCGCTCGGGGCAGCCGGATCGGTGCCCGTGTTGCCGGCAGAGCGTGTGCGGGGTGCTGCGGTGTAAGGCGTCCGCGCGGGGGGGGTGAACGGCTCGAGTGCGGCCGTTACGACGATGAAAACGTGAAGACGACGACGACGACGACGACGACGCGTAGCGTGTGATGACGAACGATGCATACGAGCGACACGAACGACGACGCGACGCGACGTTTTTTGGTTTTTTGGTTTTTTGGTTTTTTTCGCGACTCTTCGGCTCCCGCCCGGGGTTCGCGTTCGTCGACCCTCCCGGCCCTAACGCGCGCGCCACACGCCTCCGCGCGCGAGACACGCGTCGCACGACACCCCGCGCGCGTTTCCCCTCGCCGCCGCCGGCGCCGTCGTCGCCGCCGTCGCCGTCTTCGTCCGCCGCCGCGGGTCCTCCTCCTCCTCCTCCTCCTCGCGCGGACACGTTTTAACGTTTAACACGTCGCGTCATGGCGTCCTCTGAGGGCTTCGCGGTGACGTCCTACGCGACCCCCCCCGCGTTCGCGCCCGCGATCGAGCTCGACGACGGGCACGTCGTCGTCCGCCTCGCGCGGAACGCCCTCGCGACGAGAGACGCGAAGCGGGTGGACGCGAACTCGCGCGTCGCGCTCCGTCTCCGCGTCGCGCCCGGCCCCGGCGAGCGGGGCGGCGGCGACGACGACGACGACGCGGCGTCGTCGAAGGCGACGACGCACGTCGTGCACGTCGACGGCGCGCTCGTCGAGGGCGTCGAGACCGCGCTGCTCCGCGGCGGCGAGGACGGCGCGGGGATGACCGCGGGGGACGTCTTCTTGGTCTCGTGCACGATGGACCGAACGCTGACGGACGACGCGCCGTTATTCGCCCCCGGAGCGATAGACATCACGAAGCGTCGCTACGACGAGACGCACTTCGAGGTGGACGTGCTCGCGGTGGAGGACGCGTGGCCGGGGAAGATCAGGTGCGATAAAAGTTTTTCACCCATCGCCCGGTTTCAACATTTGATCGCGTTCCTTTTCAACTGACCGATGAACTATTTTTGTATGGAACGACCCTCAGCGGCACGGCGAAGCAGAAGCTCGAGCGCGGCGAAGCGCTGAAACGCCTCGGGAATAAGCTCCTGAAAGAAGGACGCGCGCGACGCGCGGAGGTCAAGTACGCCGCGGGGGTGGAGATGTTCACCGTGATGGGCGCGGAGTTCGTGCACTCGAACGTGCCCACCGCGGAGGAGACGAAGGTGCGTTCGTTCTGTGCAAACTACAGACCACGTTTTTAACTCACCCACCCCTCGGTTTCAACATTCGATCGCGCTCCCTTTCAACTGACCGACCGAAACACGACCTGCGGCGTCGCGCGAAGACCAACCGCGACGCGGAGGCGATGGGCGCGGCGTTGTATAACAATCTCGCGGTGTGTCTCATGAAACGCGACGCGTTCCACGACGCGGAGATCGCGTGCACGGAAGCGCTGGACCTCTCCCCGGGGAACATCAAGGCGCTGCTGAGGCGAGGGACGTGCCGCATAGACACGCTGAAGTGGGACGAGGCCGAGGTGGATTTTTTCGCCGCTTTGAAACACGCCGCGGCGGCGAACGACACGAAGGCGTTCTTCGCTCTGGAGCACGACCTGCACAAGCAGCGGATGCGTTTGAAGTCGATGCGGAAGGCGCAGGACGCGAAAGACTTGGAAGTCGTCTCCGGGATGTTCGACCGCCTGTCCGGGAAGGCGCACCAACGCGCCCACGACGCGGTCGCGCGTCGACGGATCCAGAAAAAAAGAGACAAGAGCGCGACGTGGTACGACGCCGCCGACGTCGCCTTACCCGGCGAGGCGTTCCCGATGACCGGGACGCGCGCGCAGAGCGCCATCAAGATCGACGACATCGACGCGGAGATCGCGGCGGAGGAGGAAGAAGAAGCCGATGAAGCGCGCGCGGATAAGAGCGAGATGTACAACACGTTGCTCCGGACGGGGGCGATGCGGATGTACAATCCCGACAACTTTTGAAGACGCGAGCGAGACGCGAGACGTCGCGCGTACCGCGTGGCCGAGCGTGTGTCTCTACTTCCTCTTCGCGCGCGCACCCTTCCCCGGGCGCTTGTTCTTGTCCTTGCCCTTCGTCCCCGCCGGCGATTTCTTCCCGCCGCCGCCGCTTCCGCCGCCGCCGCCGCCTTCCCTGTCCTTGTACTGACTCTTTCGACCGCGCTTAAACGGCGCCTCGTCGTCGTCGCCGCCGTCGCGTCTCTTCTCCGCGCCGCTCGCCCCCTTCTTTTTCTTCCGTCCGTTCTCGTCGAGCTTATCCCGGGCGGATTTATTATCGCGCTTCCTCTTCTTCATCCCCGCGAGTTCTTCCTCCATCGCCGCCTTCTCCTTCGCCTCTCTCTCCTTCCTCCGCACGTTCGCCTCCTGTTCCTCCCTCCGTCGCTTCCGCAGCGCCTCCTTCGTCACCGCCTTATTCTCCAGCTCCAACACCTCCTCCTCCGTCTTCTTCACGTACGCGTGATACAACACCCGCCCCTCGCACATCCCCTCCTCCACCTTCACGAGCTCGAGCTCCATCCGCGGGCCAATCTCCTGCAGGATGATCCGCGACCGCGTTCCTTCGCGCGCGACACGGTTGTAATCTTGCGTCAAGTCCACGCGCGCGTTCACCGCGTCTTCGCCCTCGCTGTCGCTGTGGTCGCTGCCGTAACCTTTGCTCGTGAGGAGCTCGCTGACGTCCGCGAGGTCGCCCATGTTCGGAACTCGACGCGTCGTGAGCAGCTTGCGGATCGCCTTGTTCGTCCCCGTCGGCGCGGCGGAGACGCCGTAGTGCCGGAACTGAGGGTCGTTCCGTACGAGCGAACGTCGGGGTGGAGTCGAAAGGCGTCAGACTTGGGAGTTGAAAGGCGTCGAGGGCGGGTATTGAACGCGAGGTGTGGGCGGAGAGAGACGACGGGAAAAGTCCTCAAGGATCGGCGTTCACCACGCCGACGCGGCCGTATGGGGACCAGTGTGAGGAGAACGCGCCTGGAACCTCCCGGTGGTCTTGTCGTAGTCGATGAGCACCGCGCGCTGGCACGTCGAGAGCTTCACCTTGCGCACGTTGATCGCGGGGAAGAGGTTCTGGAACGTGATCGTCGCGAGCTTCTGATGCGGGGCGTCGCCGAAGTTGTTCAACACCACGAGCGGCGGGGAGAGGAACGCGTTCTTCGGCGCCCTCGGGTTGCGCTGCGACGCGAGCACCTCGCGCGCGAGCGTGTACTGATGCACGCGGAACGACAGCGTCGGCCCGCGCGGGGTCTTGCACACCTTGACGTACTTGCTCGCCTCCGTCGCGGACAGCATGAGGAAGTGCGAGACGCCGAGCACGCCGGACACCTGCACGAAGTCCTTCAGCTTGTTTCCTTTGCTCTCCTTCAGGTTCGCCGCGGTGTGCGGCTTCATCACGTCGCGGAGGTCGTTCTCCAGATCCTTGACGTTGTCGGGGTGGAGTTGAAAGGCGTCAGGTGGAGTTGAAAGGCATCGCGGGCGGGGATTAAACCGAGGTGTGGGCGGAGAGAGACGACGGCGAAAGTCCTTAAGGATCGGCGTTCACCACGCCGACGCGGTCGTATGGGGACCAGTGTGAATCAGAACGCGCCTTGACGAGCTCGGAGAGCTTCCCGCGTCGAAACACGAACGAGCGCGGCGTCGCGGTCTTCGTCGCCCCGGACTTGTCCGCGCCCGTGGCTTCGACGTGCGTTCGGACCTTCTTCCGTCGCGTCTTCGCCATGGTGCGCGCGGGGGGGGGGGGGGACCGACCGGCGGCGCGCGCGCGAACGGGAAATGCGTCGTCGCCGCGGAATCCGCCGCCTCCCGTCCGTGTGTGCTGTGAGCTCTGCGGATTGATCTCAGGGCCTTCCAACAAAAAAAAGTTCATCGGTCAGTTGAAACGAGACGCGATCAAATGTTGAAACCGAGGGATGGGTGAAAAACTTTTGAACAGCCGCCGCCCAGCCGCCGGCGCGAAAACCGTTGCGCGTTGCGTTGCGGCGATCGGGAATGACGGAATAAAGCGCAGCCCGGGCGCTTTATCGCCCACGACAGTGCGACCGCCGCCGCGCACGCGCAGCACCCGCGCCGTTCCCGAGGCCGAACGTTCGTTTCGTCGGCGCGACCTTCATCGCATACCACGGAAGGATGGCGATCCTTCGCGATACCGAGACGTCCGCGGCGACGGCGACGACGACGACGCGCGTCGCGCGATGGAATCGACGAAGAGAGGAAGGGATTCGCGCTGCGCCGCGTTTCCCCGCGAGCGGCCGCCGTCTCGGAGGCGGCGCCTCGCGCGATGCCTCCTCCGCGGTGGCGTCGAACGCGCCGACGCTGGCGTCGCTGACCGCGTGCGGCGCCTCCGACGCGCCCGCGTTCCTCTCGAACCCGCGGTTCGCGTCGATGACGGGCGCGCTGCACGCGCGCCGGGGCTCGACCGCCGCCAATCGTTCGATTCCCGAACTCGCGGTCTCCGACGCCGTCGCCCTCGACGACGACGTCAGCGTCGCGCGCTTGATGCAGCGCCGCCCGATCGCGGTCGTCACGAAGGTCCTCGGCGGCGGCTTCGCGCTGTTCCTCGCCGGCGGCTGCGCCGGCGCGCTCGCGAAGACGTGCACCGCGCCGCTCGATCGACTGAAGATCATCATGCAAGTCTCCGGCGCGAATCAACAGTCCGCGGCGGCGAAAGCGGCCGCGTCCGGCGGCCTCATTCCCGCGTTCATCGCGATCGGGAAGTCCGAAGGTCTTAAAGGGTACTGGAAGGGCAACGTCCCGCAGGTCATCCGGATTCTTCCGTACAGCACCGCGATGCTGAACTCGTACGAGTTTTACAAGAGCAAGCTCGCGGACCAAGAGACCGGGAAGCTCTCCGTGCCCGCGCGCTTAGCCTCCGGCGCGGCCGCCGCGTGCACGGCGACGCTGGTCACGTACCCGCTGGACATCATCCGCCTGCGGTTATCCGTGGACCCGAACATGAAGACGATGTCGCAGGTCGTGACCGCCATCTTAAAAGATGAGGGCCCGAGCGCGTTCTTCAAGGGCCTCCCGGCGACGTGCCTCTCCATCGCGCCGTACAGCGCGCTTAACTTTTGCGCGTTCGATCTCTTCAAGCGCGCGATGCCGGACAGCGACTCCGCGCGAACGATCGCCGCGGCGTCGTTCATGGCGACGCTGCTCGCGAGCGGGACGTGCTACCCGCTGGACACGATCCGTCGGCAGATGCAGTTGAAGAGCTCCACGTACACCGGCGTCGTGGACGCGGGCGTCGCCATCGTCGCGCGAGACGGCGTCGGCGGGCTGTTCAAAGGGTTCGTCCCGAACGCGGTGAAGAACGCGCCGAACAAGAGCATTCAGCTCACGTGCTTCGATCTCTTCAAGCGGAAGATCAAAGAGAGCGAGAGGGCGCTCGAGGAGGAGAGAGCGCTGTACGCGGCCGAGTTGAAAAAGGCAAAAGGGGGGAAGAAGAGGCGCTGAGCGACGCGACGCGACGCGCGCGCGCGTCGGTGTACTCAATCTGTTCATCACCCTTGCAGTGTGTGTTTGCCCTTCTTGCGTTGAGTTGACCGTGACCTTGTACATACGATGAGACTACGTTTATGATCGCTCGCGAGTCGCGTTCGATCGCGACGAGAACGACGACGTCGCGATGAATGAAATGAAAACGACCCCGCCGGTTTACGCATTCGCACACTACGCGCCCGCTCTCCTCCTCCCGCGACGCCTCGCCTCGCCTCGCCTCGCGCGCGATTCGCTCATCACTCGTCGTCCGGCTCCTGGCACTTGCCGTATTCGAACAAGCCGCACTTCCCGCCCCACGGCATGATTTTGTTCCGAATGTTCAAGTACGAGTACGCGGGCCGCTCAGCCGGGTGGTGGTGCTCCATGTTCATGAACGACCACGCGCCGAGGCAGACGCACGCGGGCATCGCGATGAAGCTGACGCCCTTCCACTTCTTCATCTCGGCTGCGGGGGGAGGAGGTTTGGGCGGGTTCGCGGAGGGGATCGGGACGGGTCAGCGACGCGACGTCGCATGGGGGGGAGACGGAGACGGGAGGACGGAGGAGATATTAGGGTAAAGAGACCGAAATCCGTCCGCGCGGGGAGGGGACGCACCGATCTCTTCCTCGACGGTGCCGCCGCCGGACATGTTACGGCGCGCGACCCGCGTCGGGGCGGCGCCCGCGCGGCGCGCGAGGTTAAGAAGGGCGGTGCGAGCGGACATGGTCGACGCCCCGTGTGCGCGCGCGAGTGACGAAGAAGCTTCGGACGGATCCGTTCGACGACGGGAAAGGACGCCCTCTCGGCCGAGTCGCATCGGCGACGCGCGCGGAGATTCGCTCGTTTGGTTGCTGGCGCATTTTGCAGGTTCACTTCGCGTTTCGACGTCGCCCGCCCGCTCTCTTCCGCGCCCACGCTACGGCGCGGTCTTCGCTTCTAACGCCGCGAGTAAAGCCCGCTTCTTCGCCGCGAGAAGCGCCTCCAAGTCGTCCACCGCGGGAGGCGCGGCGGCGGCGGCGGCCTCGCCCGTCGTCTTCGCCCTCTTCGCATCCGGCGCTTCGGCGTCGGCGTCGGCGTCCGCCGCCGCCGCGTCCGCCTCTTCCGCCGCCGCCTCTTCCGCCGCCGCCGCGTCCGCCTCTTCCGCCGCCGCCTCTTCCGCCGCCGCGTCCTCCGCCGCCGCCTCCGGCTCCGGCGTCTTCCTCCGCGCGACCTCGATCTTCACGACGTGGTTCCCGCACTCCCCCTCCTTCCCCCCGCCCACACCCCCGCCGTCCTTCGGCAGCCCCTTCCCCTCGAGCGTCTTAGGGCCGTTCCATACAAAGCGATGTCGGGGTGGAGTTGAAAGGCGTCAGATGGAGTTGAAAGGCGTCGATGGCGGGGAATGAAAGCGAGGGGTGGGCGGAGAGAGACGCCGGCAAAAGTCCTTAAGGAATGGCGTTCACCACGCCAACGCGGTCGTATGGGGACCAGTGTATAGAACGCACCTTGACGTCGCCCGTCTTCGCGCCCTCGTCCACCCACGTCGTCTCCGCGCCCCTCAGCGTCTCGACGTCGAAAAACCCGCCCCGCGCCGCGTCCTCCGCGCTGAGCCGCAGCGTGGAGATGATGTCCGCGCCGTCGCGCGCGAACAGCTTCGACGGCATCACGTGGATCTTCGCGTGGACCTTCACGCCCGTGATCTGTATCCGCGCGCCGTGCGCCACGCCCGGAGGGACGACGACGCGGCCTTGGAAAAAGTCCTCCGTCGCGCCGAGGGCTTTGCAGTTCGCGCACGTCACCGGCGCGCCGAAGCCGCGGCCGTCGCACTTGGCGCACGACGCGCCCGAGGCGACGACGCGCTTGCCGTCGCACGCGTCGCACGGCTCGCACTTCAGCCCGACGCCCGCGCACCAGGGGCACTTTTTTCTGCGCGGCACCATCGCGAGCTTCGTCGCGCCGGTCAGCGCTTCCTTCAGCGTGACGTTCACGAGGACGTCGTCCCCGGCCGCGCCGTTCAGCCGCGATCGCTTGTCGTACTCGGAGCGTTTCACTTGGTCGGACAGCACCTCGTACGCGGTCACGATCGCGTGGTACCGCTTCTCCGCCGCGGGCTTCTCGCGCTCGTCGCGGATCTTGTCGGGGTGGCATTTGAGGACGAGCTTGCGGTACGTCTTACGGATCTCCTCCGCGGTCGCGGTCGGGGACACGCCGAGGGCGTCGTACAGGCTGTCGCCGCCACCGGCGGCGGCGCCGGGGAGGGTGGACGCCATGCCCGCCGAGGGAGGGGCCGCCGCGGAGGCGCTGACGGACGCGCGGGTCGAACTGATGAAGTGATTTGCGTTCATTTCATCTCGTCTGCTCGCGCGTCATCGTCAGCTCGTCAGATTTCATTTCAAACCGCGCGCGCTGGCCTCGAACGACGCGAGTCCGCGCGATGCCGCACTACCGCCCCCCGGGCCCGCGGAACCCGATGGTGCTCGCGTCGCTGATCCCCCCCATCGCGGACGCCGAGCCCGCGCTGCACGTCGGCTCGTTCCCGTTCACCGCGGGGAAGTTCGTGCGTTCGCTGCGAAGCGACGACGCGGAGGTCGTGTCGACGTCGTGCGTCGACTTCGTCGGCGTCGCGAATAAGATCATCGTCCCGCACACGTTCTTGGACGCGGTCGGGCCGCTGCTGGACGTCCTCGCGCGCCGCGACGACGGCTCGTTTCGGTGCGACGACGAGGGGTTCGACGTGCACGTCCGCGCGAAGGCGATCGTGACTCTCATGTGTTTGATGGGGTGCGTCGAGGGCGTCGCGCGGCGGATGATAGAGATGGGCGTCACCGGGAGGCTCCTGCGCGCGGCGCGGGACGAGGCGGAGATGGAGACGGATACGATGCGCGAGGAGACGAACAACGCCCTGATTCAACCGCCGCTCGTGCGGACGCTGCTCCCGCGCGCGCGCCTCGGGAGCGGCCTCGACGTCGTCGCGTTGGAGTGTCTCCGCGCGCTCGCCGCGGACGACGCGCGCGCGCGGAGCATGATCGAGGACGACACCAGAGACGACCTCCTCAGGTTTTTGCTCCCTCGATGCGTGCACGGGGACGTGGAGTACGCGCCGAAGTCGCCGTCGTGCCCGGTGAGGGTCGCGGAGTTGTCGTGCGACGTCGCGTCCTCTTTGGCGGCGTGTCGGACGGAGCCGCTTTTGTTTCAGCGGACGTTTCACGCCGCCGCGGGGGTAACGGTCTTCGCGAGGGCGTTAGTCGCCGCCCCGAACGACCGCGTGCGGATGCACGCTCTGCTAGCGCTGGGCGTCTTGGCCGCGACGCCTGAGAAGCACGAGGAGCTCGTCCGAGTGCCGCTCGCGCCGACCGCGATACACGCGGCGACGACGAGCGAGAAGGTGGAGGTGAGAGGACTCGCGAGGGACGTGTGGGAGCTGCTCTCGTGCGACAAGCGCGTGGAGCGGTTCCTGAACAACGCGCTGAGGACGGAGAAGGAGCGCGAGCGCATGGAGAAGGCGGCGGACGGGGGTGGGAAAGAAGAAGGGAAAGAAGAAGGGGAAGAAGAAGAATCGAATAGCCCTAGCTAGGAAGTACGGAAGTACAACGCTACCACACTACGCTCAGCGCGGCCATCTCTCTCGCCGCGTCCGGGTCCCCGCCCACTCGCGCGGTATCGCAGAACGCGCGCGTCATATCCTCGCGCTCCTCCTCCGCGACCGCGTCCGCCGCGACCGCGTCCGCCTCCGCGTCGCCGCCGTCCGCGCGCGCGTCGACGGCGCCGGCGCCCGACGAGCGCCCCGCGCGCGCCGCCGCCGCCGCCGCCGATCGCGCGAACGCCGCCGCGTCCTCGCTCGACGCCGGCTCGATCTCCCCGGAGACGTAGGACTCGTACGTCGCCATGGACGCCGCGTCGACGACGTGGACGTGGACGCGTCGCGCGCGGTCGTCCTCCCGAACCCTACGTCCTCTGAACCCTAAACCACCCCCCGCCGCGACGTCGACGTCGACGTCCGCCTCGACCTCGACCTCGCGCTCCGAGGCGGCGGTGATCGCCTCAGGCGGCGTCTCTCGCGCGCGCAGCCTCACGGGCGTCGCCTTCTCGGACGCGTCGAACGACACGAGCCTCGACGGCGACGGCTCCGCGAAGTTCGACGACCCGGTAAAAATCCCGGCGTCGCCTTCGAGGATATCCCAGCGCAGCGCGCGCGTCGGCGGCGGCGCCGACGAAGAAAACCTCTCGTCGTCGTCGTCGTCGTCGTCGTCGTCGTCGTCGTCGTCGCGGTCCCGCGCGACGACGCCGCGACTCCCAAAAGCGCCGTGGCCGTTGACCCCCCCGCGGACGACGCCCAAAAACATGTCGATCCCCTCCTGCTTCTCCGCGTCCGTGTACGCGTTGCTTATGAACCGCCGCGCGGAGACGACGAGTTTCGACGCCTCCCCCGCGACGCCCGCGAAGAACCCGCGCCGGGACCCGCCGGGACCGACGCGACCGTCCGCGCCCGCCTCGCTCTCGTGCGCATCGCTCCCGCCGTACTGCCACGCGAGCGTGTTCCCCATGGCTCTGTACATCTGCATCAGCGTCTTCGCGAGCGACGCGGTCAGCGGCACGCGCGGGTGGTCTAGCACGCCGAGCGCGTGGAGCTGCGCGCCCAACGCCGCGAGACCCCACGCGAATTGCGCGACGTTGGTTCGGTCGAGGCAGTCGATGCAGTGCGAGCGAAGGACGCCTCGCTGGACGACGACGCCGACGCGTCGCCGCGCGTCGCCGCCGCCGCCGCCGTCGCCGTCGCCGCCGTCGTCGTCGCGGGGCGCGGTCCCACCGCGCCCGGCGGAGACTAAATGCTCATAGGACCACCGCCACGGGTCCGCGGAGCTCCCCGCGTACGGCGCGCGCGCGTCCGGGTCGCCGCCGCCGACGCGACGGACGTCCGGGAAGAGCCCGGTGACGAGGTCGCTGCCGCCCTTCTCGAAACACTTCGACGCGCGCGCGACGACGCCGCCCGCCTTGGCGGACGCCTCGCGCTGGGCGGCGCACGCGGCCGCGAGCGGCGCGAGCGGCGCGAGCGCGAAGACGCCCGTGAGCGCGATGGCGCCCTCGGCGACGTGCGTCAGCCGCGTGAGACCCGGGACGACGGCCGGGACCGCGACGGGGGCCGGGACCGGGACCGGCGGCGCGGCCTTCTCCTTCTCCTTCTCCGGGGAAGAACGACGCGTCGGATTCGACGCGGCGTCCAAGTCGCTCTCGCTCTCGTCGTTTTCGTCGTCGTTTTCCTTCTCCTCTCCGTCCGCGTCCCCGCCGCCACCGCCGCCGCTCGCGCTCGCGCTCGTCGTCCGCGTCGTCGTCCTCCTCGCCGCGACGCGCATGTGGTGCTTAAAATCCCATCGCACGCACGCGACGCGTTCCCCCGCGTCGTCCAGGCTGTTCACCCGCTCCAACGCGGCGTCGAGCTCTCTGCTCAGCACGCTCTCGCGCGGTCTGCGCTCGCGCGACCGCACGAGCGACAGCATCACCACCGGCCCGCCGCCGTATCGCTTCCGCACCTTGCGCGCGTGCGCCGCCGTGGCGTCGTGCAACGGGTCCAGGTTGGGCCGCGTCACGATCTCCGGTCGCGTCGTGAGCGCGGACGCCTCCTGCGTCCAGAAGAGCGGGATGCTTCCGCGGAGTTGCGTCGCGGAGGAGAGCGAAGGGAGCGAGCGGAGCGAGCGCGAGCGCGAGCGCGAGCCCGCTTCGTATGGGCAATTAGCCTCAGACGCGCCCTCGCGAAGGACGTCGTCCCCCGCGTCGACGATCTGCTCCGTCTCCACCTCGTTCGCGACGTCGCCGCGCTTGTCCACGCCGCGTCGGTTGTATCGCGTCCCCGCGAAGTGCCGCGACCGACGCGCGATCAGCGTCACCGACACCGGACGACCGAGCAGCGACAGCCGGCGTTGCTCGAAGTGCCCGTGGACGATCGGGGTCAGCCACTTCCGCGCGGCGGCGTCGCCTAACGCCTTTCGTAACGGCTGGGATATGAACGCGTTCCACGAGAACATCCCGTCGAAGTCTTTAACGCCCGCCTCGTCGTTCGCGTCGCCCTCGCGGCGGCGGCGGCGCGCGCCCCCGTCGCCGCACAGGTTCGTCTGGACGGTAGACGTCAGCGGGTACGTGTACGAAAAGAAAAATCCGTCGGAGAGGTCCACCCACGCGAGCATCCGTCGTCGTCGTCGCTCCTCCGCGTCTTGCGCGCCTTGCGTCGAGAGCGGGTACGCGCGCGCCGTCTCCGTCGCGTTCGCGAGCCGCACGAGCTTCGTCTCCGCGATCTTGTGCACGGCGTGCCCGCACACGCGCCCGAGGGCGACGCGTTTCGTGACGACGACGAGGTAGTGCGCGTTTAAGAATCGGATGGTGCCGAGGACCGCGCATCCGCGCGCGACGAGTCGGCAGCCCCCGGTCGTCGCGTTCGCGTCCTCGATCGCCCTCAAGAGCTTCGCGCACTGGCCCTCCGTGTACTCGACGTCGTCCTCGCGCGCGTCGAGCGCGCCGTTCGAAGTCTCCTCGCGCGCGATGCGCGCGACGCGCCATCGCGCCTTGTCTCGCGTGCGTCCCACGAGGAGCATGCGCTCGCGCGTCTCGTAGAGACCGAAGTCGCACAGGAGCGGAGAGGAGGAGGTGGACGACGCGGGAGACGACGACGACGACGACGCCGTGCCGCCGCCGCCGCGCGCGGCGTCCGTGTTTAGTACCATCCCCCGCGGCGCCGACGACGGCGCGCGCGGGGGGAGTGACGATGACGTGACTCAATTCAATCGCCGTCGTTGCTTTTTTGAGGGGCGCTCGCGCTCGTTCGAACAGAAGGAGCACTGATCGACGCGCCGCGCGATGGGCGACGAGGAGATGCACGAGGACGGCGAGGCCCCGACCAAGATGGAGGACTTCCCCGATGACCTCAACGTCCACACGACGGACGCGGGCGGGGAGGTCGCGATGTCCCTCGAAGAGACGAACAGGCGCGCGACGGCGACGCCCCGCCGCCCCTCCCCTCGACGCCGATCCTCGCGCGACGACGAACGACGAACGACGCCCTCTGACCGACCCCC
>MDSW01019163.1_pt1 | contig 27019 bp, 23 predicted proteins | sample 811171 | NCBI WGS metagenome assembly MDSW01 (sample SAMN05326641, study PRJNA326480) | marine metagenome | isolation source: seawater | place: Atlantic Ocean: North West | collected 2012 | reverse complement strand
GTTCAGAACGTCGTGAGACAGTTCGGTCCCTATCTGCTATACGAGTTGGAAATTTGACAGGATTTGTCCCTAGTACGAGAGGACCGGGATGAACGTACCACTGGTGTACCAGTTGTTCCGCCAGGAGCATCGCTGGGTAGCTATGTACGGAAAGGATAACCGCTGAAAGCATCTAAGCGGGAAACCCCCCTGAATACTATATTTCCCAATCAGAGTCGTGGAAGACCACCACGTTGATAGGTTGGATGTGGAAGTATGGCAACATATGAAGCTAACCAATACTAATAACTCGATCGGCTTGATTACAATTTAAACGTACAGAGAAAAGTTTTATTACTTATCAGTTTCCTGGTGACTATAGCAACAGATAAACACCCGATCCCATTCCGAACTCGATCGTGAAAGCTGTTAGCGCTGATGGTACTTTGTCTTAAGGCATGGAAGAGTAGGTCGTTGCCAGGATTTTCTTCATTTACTTTATCTATATAATAATTATTATTAGTTGTGACTAACTTCTCAATAGTAATCCCTATTTTTAATGAGGGAGAAAATATTATTTCTTTGCTTAAAGAAATAAAACACTCTCTTATTCAATACAAACAATATGAGATCATTATTGTTGATGATGGTAGTTCTGATAATACCAGAGAATTAATTCATGGAGTAATTAATCATTACAATATTGTTTTTTTAGAAAATAATAAAAATTTGGGCCAAAGTTTTTCTTTGTCTAAAGGAATTAATAAAACTAAATACAATAATATAGTTACTTTGGATGGAGATGGTCAAAACAACCCATCTGACATACCCAAGTTATTAAAAATTTATTTTTCCTCTGATAATATAAAGTTGGTTGGGGGGATAAGAAAAAAAAGAAAAGATAGTATAGTTAAAATTATATCTTCTAGGATAGCAAACTCAATAAGGTCATATATATTAAATGACAATTGTACAGATACGGGTTGCTCTCTCAAGATTATTGACAAACATGTTTTTGAAATTTTACCTTATTTTGATGGTATCCACCGTTTTTTGCCAGCTCTTTATAAAGGTTATGGTAACGAAACAATTTTTATTGATGTAGATCATAGGCCAAGAATCAAGGGTATTTCAAAATACGGAACCTTTGGTAGACTTATTAGAGGAATTATAGACTTGATTAGGGTGAAAAATATTATTAATCAATATAAAAAATGATAAATTTTTTTAATTCATTATCTGCAGCTGAAATTATTTTTTTAGTTATTGGATTTTTGGGGCAGGGCCTTTTCGCATCTAGATTTGTTGTTCAGTGGATTTATTCTGAAAAAAAAGGTGAAAGCTCTATCCCAGTTATTTTTTGGTATTTAAGTATATTTGGAGGAGTGGGGCTTTTAGTTTATGCCATTTCTAGAAAAGATCCAGTTATTATAACAGGTCAGTTATTTGGTATTTTTATTTATATGAGAAATTTAATATTAATTTATAGGAAAAAGAAAAGATGAAAAAAATTCAAAATTATATTCATGGTTCTAATTTTTGCTTATCAGTTGACGAATTAGGTGTATCCGATCCTTCTACTGGTGAGGAAATCAGAAAAGTTGTTCTTTCAAATGAAAAAGATTTTAAAAAAGCTATTGAAAGTTCTAAAAAAAGTTTTTTGGAGTGGTCTGGTTTTACTCCATTAAAGAGATCTAGAATTTTATCAAATTATAAAAATTTAATTGAAAAGAATATAGATTTATTGGCTTCAATAGTTTCAGAGGAGCATGGCAAAACTCTTGACGACGCTAAAGGATCAGTTACAAGAGGATTGGAAGTCGTTGAATTTGCTTGTGGCATACCCCATCTTTTAAAAGGTGAGTTTTCTCAAAATGTTGGAACAAATATTGATTCATGGTCTGTAAGGCAGCCTTTAGGTATATGCGCAGGAATTACGCCATTTAATTTTCCTGCAATGGTTCCAATGTGGATGTATCCTATATCTATTGCATGTGGAAACTCATTTATATTAAAACCTTCTGAAAAGGATCCTTCTTGTGCAATAAAACTAGCAGAACTTTTTTCAGAAGCTGGTTTGCCAGATGGAGTATTTAATGTGATTAATGGAGATAAAACAATAGTTGATTTGATTTTGAAAAGCCCTGACATATCTTCTGTAAGTTTTGTCGGATCTACTCCAGTTGCAAAGTACATCTACCAAACAGCCTCAAGTAATCACAAAAGAGTTCAGGCTTTAGGAGGTGCAAAAAATCATTTAGTGGTAATGCCTGATGCTGATATTAACCAAGCAGTGGATGGTATAATTGGAGCAGCGTATGGATCAGCTGGCGAGAGATGCATGGCTGTATCTGTAGCAGTGGCAGTAGGAAATATTGCAGATGAGCTTGTTGAAAATATAAATGATAAAATACAAGGTTTAAAAGTAGCTCCTTGGACAGATAAAGATTCTGATATGGGACCCTTAAGTTCCAAAGAACATTATGATAAAGTTAAAAAATATATAGATTTAGGAGAAAAAGAAGGAGCCAAACTTATTGCAGATGGCAGAGGTTATAAACTTCAAGGATATGAAAATGGATACTTTTTAGGGCCCACATTGTTTGATCATGTTAATGATAAAATGACAATTTACAAAGAAGAGATTTTTGGACCTGTTCTTTCCGTAGTTAGGGCAAAAAATTATACTGATGCTATTTCTTTGGTTAACAATCATCAATTTGGCAATGGTACAAGCGTTTACACCTCTAATGGCGATATAGCTCGACATTTCACTACAAATGCTCAGATAGGAATGGTTGGTATAAATGTTCCCATTCCAGTTCCTATGGCTTTTCATAGTTTTGGTGGATGGAAGAATTCTCTATTTGGTGATCATTCAATGCATGGAATGGAAGGTGTAAGATTTTACACAAAATTAAAAACTGTTACTTCCAGATGGCCAAGTGATATATCTAAAGGACCTGAATTTAAGATGCCTACAAATTAATGAAAATTCTAGTAACAGGTTGTGCTGGATTTATCGGATATCATATATGTTTGAGATTATTGAAAGAAAAAAAATATTCAATAGTTGGAATAGATAATTTAAATGAATATTATGACATAGAATTAAAAAAGAGTAGATTAAATAAACTAAAGAAAAAACCAAAATTTACTTTTAGAAAACTAGACATTTGCAATAAATTAAAATTAAAAAATCTTTTTCAAAGAAATAAATTTGATAAAATAATTCATTTAGCAGCACAAGCAGGTGTGAGATATTCAATTCTAAATCCTCAAACGTATTTTGATAATAATTTATCAGGTTTTTTTAATATTATTGATAATTCTAGGGTTTATAAAATTAAACATTTGATTTTTGCTTCTAGTAGTAGTGTTTATGGGAGCAATAAAGACTTTCCCTTAAAAGAAAAATCAAATACGGATGAGCCACTATCTTTTTATGCCGCTACAAAAAAAAGCAATGAAATTTTAGCTCACTCATATGCAAATATTTACTCACTACCAGTAACTGGATTAAGATTTTTCACAGTTTTTGGACCATATGGACGTCCGGATATGGCACTATTTTTATTTGCTAAAGCCATGATTACAAATTCCACTATTAATTTATTTAATAGGGGTCATCATGTTAGGGATTTCACTTACATAGATGATGTATGCGAGTGTTTACTAAGGGTTTTAAATAAGGTTCCAAAAGGAAAAATACCTTATGAAATCTATAATATAGGAAGTAACAAGCCAAAAAAACTTAAAAATTTTTTAAATCTAATATCTAAAAATTTAAATATTAAGCCAAAAATAAAATATAAACCTCTTCAAAAAGGAGATGTTTACAAGACTCATGCTTCGATTAATAAGATAAGTAAAAGAATAAAATACAAGCCAAATACTCAATTAATTAATGGAATAAAAAAATTTATTGATTGGTATAAAAATTATTATCAATAATTAATGAATAGAAGAATATTTATTTTTTCAATTTTATCATTATTATACAATATCAAATCTTTTGCTTTAAATATGAAATCTGAAATTTTTTATTATCTAAATTCAAATAGCTTTATAGATGGCATGGGTAATAGCGTTTACGATATTAGTTCCTTAGACGGCAAAATATTTTTGTGTGAGTTTAGAAAAAATCAAATTACTATAATTGATGTAGAAAAAAAAAATATCATAAAAAGTCTTGATATATTTTCTCCTCATGGAATTGATATAACTAAAAAAGGAAAAATATATTCTGCATCAATGTCAAAAAATCAAATATATCTATTTAAAAAAAATTTATTTGGTATTTATAATCTTAAAAAAAAATCCTCAAACCATATCTTAAGTAATCCTGTTTCAGTTGCTTTTTCTTCAAAAAAGAACCTTCTATATATTGCTAATTGGATAAGAAAAAAGAATAATAATTCTAATGACATCATCGCTGCGGATAGTCAATTAGATAATTTCCATCCATTTTATAACGAAGAAGGAAAAAATTTATTGCATTATATAGCTATATTTAATTCAAAAATATATGCAGTTTATAGAGACCCTCCATCTATAGTGGTTCTAAATGAGGAATCAAAAAAAATTGATGAAATTATCTTTGATTCCAGTATTGACCCTTTGTCTATCAATTATTTTAAAAACAATTTTTTGCTCACTAATTATAAAAATGGAAAAATACATGTTTTAAATGATCAATTTGAAACAACGAATTTGATAAGTTTAGAGTCATCTTCTCCAACAAATACAGCAATAATGAATAATAAAATTTATGTTGTCGAAGAAAGTGGTAATAGAATTTTTGAATTAACTACTAAGCTATGAAAAATATTTTACCTAAAGTATGCATCTTGGATTATGGTTCTGGAAATGTAAATTCAGTATATAACATTTTAAATTATATGAAATATTCTGTTAAAATTTCAAATAATGAAGAAGAGATTAAAAATAGCTCCCACATAATATTGCCAGGAGTTGGTTCTTTTGGCTCAGCTATTGATAAAATAAATAAATTATTACCTATAAATATCTTATCCAAAGAAGTTTTAGAAAAAAGAAAACCTTTTTTAGGTATATGCGTTGGTATGCAGGTATTGGCAACAAAAGGTTTTGAAAATGGTGAACACAAGGGTCTTGGATGGATAGATGGCGTGGTTAGAAAAATAGATTCAAAGAATCACTCTTTACCTCATATAGGCTGGCAAGGAATAAATGTTAAAATAAAAGAACCTATTACTCTAAATATCTCTAATCTTGATTTTTATTTTGTTCATAGTTACGCTATGTACCCTGAGAATGCAAACTACTTAGCAGCAACTACAAATTACGGAGAAGAATTTTGTTCAATTGTAAAAAAAGAAAATATATACGGAACACAATTTCATCCAGAAAAAAGTCAACAAGCAGGCATGCAGGTTATTAAGAATTTTATAGAATTAAAATGATTAAAAAAAGATTGATACCAGTTTTGCTTTTAAAAAATGGCTGGCTTGTTCAAAGCAAAAGTTTTTCAACTTATCAAAATTTAGGTAATCCTATTACTGCTGTAAAAAGATTAAGTGAGTGGGCAGCAGATGAGCTAATATATTTAGATATTTCGACTGATAAAACATATGATATCAGAAGAGATGATCAAGGTTATCCAAATAGAAAAAATTTTTTAGAAATTATCTCAGATGTTTCTAAAAATGCTTTTATGCCAATAACTGTTGGAGGTAAAATTTATGATATTGAAACAATTAATAAATATCTAGCTAACGGAGCTGATAAAATTTCAATAAATAAAGTTACAAGAGATAATCCTGACTTTGTTAAAATATCTTCCAATGAGTTCGGCTCTCAATGCATAATTGTATCTGTAGATGTAAAACTAGTTAATGACATCTATTATTTGTATGCTTATGAAAATAAAAAAGTTACTAATATTTTGGCTCTTGATTGGATTAATAAAATGCAAGAAAATGGAGCTGGAGAAATTCTTTTAAATTTTGTTGACAGAGATGGAATGCAAATTGGTTATGATATTGATTTTATATCAAAAGTTTCAGAGAAACTTGATATTCCACTAATAGCTTGTGGTGGGGCAGGTGACTGGGATGATTTTTTGCAGGTTTTAAGCAAAACCAAAGCACAGGCTGTTGCTGCAGCAAATATTTTTCATTTTAGAGATCAAAGTGTATATTTAGCTAAAAAGTTCTTATATGACTCAAACATCTATGTTAGAGAACCAAATTTGATCAACATCTAAAAAACCGCGATTGAAAATGAAATATTGTAGTAGTTGTGTATATCCATTTGTATCTGTTAATTTATATATAGATGATGATAATGTTTGTAGCAGTTGCAAAACATTTGAAAAATTAAAAAAATTAGATAAATCTTTTTGGGCACAAAAAAAATTAAAGTTTGAAAAAATTATTAACGAAATTAAAAAAAATAATAGTAGTAATTATGATTGTTTGATTCCAGTAAGCGGAGGCAAGGATAGTTATTATCAAGCTCATATAATTGTAAAAGAGTATAATCTTAAACCATTGCTAATGACCTATCATGGAAATAATTTTTTACCTGAAGCCGATATTAACAGAGATAAAATGAGACATTATTTTAATGCAGATCATATTGTTTGGGGCCCAAGTATAGATGTTTTAAAAAAGCTTAACAGATTATGTTTTAAGAAAATGGGAGATATGAATTGGCAAAATCACTGCGGTATTTTTTCTGCACCAATAAATGTTGCAGTTAAATTTGATATTTCTCATATTATATGGGGAGAAATTGCTTGGGACATTTCTGGAATGTTTGATCCTGATGATTATGTTGAATTTAGTGCTAGAGTGAGGCACGAACATGGTCTCAGAGGATATGAGTGGAGTGACTTAATTAATGACAACGACGAGAAAATTAGTGAAAAAGATATGATATGGGCAAAATATCCCTCAGATGAAGAGATAATTAAATCTAGCGTAAGAGGTATATATATTGGAAATTTTTTTGAATGGGATCCAAATAAACATTTTAAAGAAATGCAAAAAAAATATAATTGGCAAGAATCCAAAGAACCTTTTGAAAGAACATATAGAAGATTTTCAAATCTTGATGATAGATATGAAAATGGAGTGCATGATTTAATGAAATTTGTGAAATTTGGTTATGGCAGATGTTCCGATCATGCGTCTAAAGATATTAGGACGGGATATATTACACGTAACGAGGGTATTGATTTAGTTAAAACGTATGATCATGTAATTTCTAAGGATATTCATCATTGGCTTGAATATGTAGAAATGGACTATGATGATTTTTGGAAGATTGCTGATACTTTCAGAGATCCGCGTGTTTGGAGAATCAAAAATAAAAGATGGTATAAAGATAATATATGGGGCGAAGAGTCTGAATATGGAGAAGTTTATCTAAATAACGAACAGCAAGAAAAATTTAAATAACAAATTAATTTAATGAATTTTAATCTTTTTGAAAATAATTGGATAGATTATTATAATCAAAAAAAATTGTTAATTTATCTGAAAAAATTATAACTAGATGTATTGAAAAAATCTATTATGCAAAAATAGATAACTTTTATAAGCAAGATTTAAACAAAGAAGAAATCAATCTATTACTAAGGTGGTCAATATATGTTTCTACTAATACATTTTTAGATAGGTTACTTAATGTTTCTGTAAATAAAAATTTCTTTTTTATTGATATAAAAAAAGAAAAAAAAATTAATCAGTTTAGGTCAACTATTGAAGTTAGTTCAAATTATTATAATAATTTTAATTTAAATTCTATTTTAATAGAAGACTTGTATAAAATTATTTACTCTAAAAGAATAAAAGTTTTAAAAACAAAAAAATATCCAATTATTGATCAAGATTACAAAATAAAGAAAATAAAAAAAAGTATATATTCTAAAATATATAATTTGTTTTATAAGATATGCTCTAGATCATTAATCAAGATATCTCAAAAAATATATAAAGTTTCAATATTTTATGAAGGAGATAAATGGTTTGAAAATATTTTTTCTGCTAGTTCGAGATTTCCTGAACATAGATTGTATAAAAATGTTAAAATATCTAATAAAAATAGAAAAAAATTAAAACAATGTTTATATGAAGCATTAAATGAAGAAATAAAAAATTTAAATTTAAAATTTAATAATAAAAAATTACAAAAAATAATTATTTTGTTTTCAAAATGGACTGAAAGATCAATTTCAACTAATGTTTTTGAAGATTTAGATAATAAAATTTCCTTTTATAATAAATTAATAAATAATAATAAAATTAAAGAAATTCATTCTTGTACTGGATATTATTTTAATGATAATTTCAAAATTTTCTGTATTCTGGCCAAAAGAAGAAAAGTTTCACTTTTTGCTCAAGATGATGGAGTTGATAACTATTTAAATTATTTTCCGACCAATAAAACTCCTTACCAATATAAAGGATTAAATCAACTTAGAATGGTTGATTTCTATTGCGCTTGGGGAAAAGGGAAAATTTATGATGGATATAATAAAGTTCAAAAAAAATTTGATACCAAGATATTTAATACTGGAAGTGTATATTTAAATAATTTACCCAAAAAAAATTCAAATAAAGAAATTAACATTAATAATTTTACTATTTTTTATCCCTCAGGTCCAATGAGAATGTTTAGAGCATCTCTTGAGGAAGTGTCTCCACAAAAAAACTTCAAACACAAAATTCAAATCTTAAATTTTCTTAAATCAATGTTTAAAAAATATCCAGGAATGAAATTAATTTATAAATCTTTCATGGGCACAGATTTAAAATTTGATCCTATAACAGATATTTTAAAAAATGAAATTAAGTCTGGAAGATTAAAAATATATTTTGATCTTCCTATTAAGCTAATGCCACATGTTGACATAACTTTATTTGATATGATTAGTACAGGTTTTGCTGAGGCTATAAACATTAATACGCCAGCTATAGTTTTTGATAACAAAGAAATGAAAAACACTATTTCTAAAAAAGGCTTAAAGGTTAATCATATTTTAGAACAATCCCATTGCTTATTTTACAATAAAATTAAAGCTGAAAAAAGTTTTGAATTTGTTTTAAAAGATACTAAAAAGTTTAATTTAATATCACAAAAAGGAAAAGATATGTTCTTGAAAGATTTAGCTTGTCCAGTCAGCAAAGAAAAATTTATTGCAAATTATACAATCAATGCAAAACATTAATTTTGATTCTTTCATTTTAGATGAGGATTTAGAATATTTATTAGAATTTTCTAGCACAATATGGAGCAAGCTAGATAATAAGAAAATTTTTTTGACAGGATCATCGGGATTTTTAGGAAGAAATTTTTTATCTGCACTATTTTTTGTTCAAAAAAATTCTCAGTATAAATTTGAAATTACAAGTTTAATAAAAAATGTAAGCAACTTTTATGATTTATCGGTAATAAATTCATCAAAAAATAATTTTAAAGTTATAGAAGGGGGATTAGAAAAGTTAACAGAAATTAAAAATGAATTTGATTTAATAATACATTTAGCAGATCAAACAGCTACTCATGAAATTTATACTGATTATAATTTATTTACTATTACTAAAGAAGAAATTTTAAAAAGATCTAAAGAAAACATAAGCTATGTTATTGAATTTATAAAAAATAATAAAGTTAAACACTTGATCTATGTTAGCTCTGGGGCCGTATATGAGAGTGCAATAAATGAAAATAGATTATTAGAAACAGATAAAGTAATGTCGAAGCCAGGAGGAAGATATTATAATTATTCAATAAATAAATTGTTAACTGAAAAAATAATTAGAGAAGAACTTATAAAATACAATGTAAAATTTTATAACTTAAGAGGATTTACTTTTGCTGGACCTCATTTAAATCTTGATAAAAAACTTGCTTTCGCAGAATTTTTTAGAAATTGCTTAAATAATAGAGATATTCATATAGGTGGTAACCCAGAGTCTAAGCGATCATATATGTATTCTTATGAATTTGTTATCTGGTGTTTAAAACTTTTTGCAAATAACTCGCACTCAGGATGCTATAATATAGGATCTACAGAAGAAACTACCATATTAAATTTAGCGCAATCAATTAAAGATATTACTAAAAGTAATATAAAAATAACAACAACTAATGAATTATTAGAAAAAAACTACTATATTCCAAATATTGATTTATTAGAGAAAGAAATAGGATTAACTCAGAGAATTATGTTTCAACAAATAGTTGAAAGATACTATAAATGGATTAAAAAAGCACTATAGTTTTTGAAAAAATAAATATTTATTTTTTTATACTAAACAACCATATGATTAATAATAAGAAACTTATCTCTATAATATCTCCTTGTTACAATGAAGGTGTAGCAATTTATGATTGCTATGAAGCAATTAAAAAAATTTTTTCAGAAAAATTAATTGATTATAGTTATGAGCATATTTTTTGTGATAACAGCTCTAAAGATAATTCATCTAAGATATTACGAGAGTTAGCCGAAAAAGATAAAAGAGTTAAAATAATTTTTAATGGAAATAATTTTGGTTCTCAAAAATCTATTTGGAATTCTTTAAAATATACTTCAGGCGATGCAGTAATAATGTTTTTACCAATAGATTTACAAGATCCACCAGAATTAATTATTGATTTTGTTAAGAATTGGGAAAAGGGTTTTGATTTTGTTTATGGAACTAGAGATTCTAGGCAGGAATCTCTAACAATGAGAACGACAAGAAAATTATTTTATAAATTAATAAACTTAGGTTCTAGTAATAAGATACCGATGAATATATCAGATTATCAACTTGTAGATAAAAAAATTATAAAAGAAATGCTTGATATAAATGATCTAACACCTTTTATTCGAACAATTCCTTTTTTCAAAACTGACAATCATAAAAAATTAAGTTACGAATGGAAAAGAAGAAAAATTGGTAAATCAAAAACACTATTTGGCACTCTTTTTGATACAGCCATGAATGGCTTAGTTTCTGTAACTAATGCTCCTTTTAGATTAATTTTAGTTTCCGGATTTATTTTATCAGTATTATCAATTTTTTATGCTTTTTATAATTTCATCTATCTATTCTTTTTTAGGCCTGATATTGAAAGAGGTATACCTCTTTTAATTGTTGCATTATTCTTTTTTTCAGGTGTTCAATTATTAGTAATGGGATTTTTAGGGGAATATTTATCTTCAATTCATAATCAAGTTAGAAATAAAGATAAGGTTTATGTAAAAGAAACTATAAATTTTGATGATTAATTTGTTCTTATAGTTTTTTTCATGTACTAAAGTTAATATATTCAAAATGTCAAACATTAGTAAATCAAAGATCTTTGCTAGAAATATTAGAATTGAAGCTTTAAAAATGGTTTCAGCATCCAATTCTTCCCATATAGGCTCCTGTTTATCTGTGGCTGATATACTTGCTGTGCTCTATTGTTCTATAATAAAACACAAACCAAAGAAAAAAAATTTTTTAAAAAGAGATAAATTAATATTAAGTAAAGGACATGCTTCAGCTATCTTTTATGCTACTTTGGCTGAAGCAGGATATTTCAATAAAAATTTATTAAAAAAATTTTGTGTTAACTCATCAAATTTATTTGGACATGTAACAAAAAATAATACTCCTGGTGTGGAATTTTCAACCGGTTCTTTAGGACATGGTTTATCCGTTGCTTGTGGAATGGCTTTATCTGAGAAAATAATAAAAAGTAATAGAAAAATTTATTGTATTATCAGTGACGGTGAATGTAACGAGGGCGCTGTTTGGGAAGCTGCTTTATTTGCGTCACATCATAAATTAAACAATCTTACATTAATAATTGATTATAATAAAATTCAATCACTAGGTAGGGTTTCTGAAGTTATGAACTTAAGTTCATTATTGAAAAAATGGAAATCTTTTAACTGGAGTGCACATGAACTAGATGGTCATTCACATCAGCAATTATACACTTATCTAAATAAAGAATCAAAAGCTAGACCTAAAGTAATTATAGCAAATACTATTAAAGGTAAGGGCGTTAGATTCATGGAAAATAAATTACTTTGGCACTACAAATCGCCAGATAAAGTTCAATTAGATAAAGCTATAAAGAAATTAAGTTTATGAGAAATATATTTGTTAATAATTTAATTAAAAAAAGAAAAAATAATAAAAAAATTTTTTTAATAACAGGTGATTTAGGTTTTTCTGTTTTTGAAAATTTTAAAAAAAAATTCCCAATCTCATTTATTAATGCAGGTGTAGCAGAACAAAATATGGTTGGATTATCATCAGGATTATCTATATCTGGAAACAAAGTCTATATATATTCAATTAATAATTTTTTAGTATTTCGTGCTCTTGAACAAATTAGAAATGATATTTGTTATCATGGTTTAGATGTTAAAATAGTTACTGTAGGCAGTGGCTTTGCTTATGGAACAGCAGGATACTCTCATTATGGTATAGAGGATATTTCCATAATGAGAAATTTACCCAATATTAAAATTTATTGTCCAGCAGATCCCAAACAATTATCTTTTTTATTTAATGAAATAAATAATTACTCTAAGCCTTTATATTTAAGGCTTGGCAAAGGAGGTGAAAAAACAATAACCTCATTACTTTCATTAAAAAAATATAAAAAACAAGGATACTTTGAATTAAAACCAAACCAAAAAATAAATTTTTTATGCTTTGGTTCAATTGCTGTCGAAGCCTATGAAGCATCTAAGATCTTAAGGGAAAAATATAAAATTAATGTAGGAGTCATTTCTTTGCCTATTATTGACAATAAAATAAATAGAAATTTAGCAAAATTAATTAAATCTTCTTCAATAATTATTACTCTAGAGGATAATATACTAATTAATGGTTTTGGTACTTATATTTTTGAATTATATAGCAAACAATTATTAAATAAAAAATTTTTCAAGCTAGGCGTTAGTAAGCGTTTTGATAAAATTGGAGACAATAATTTTATGAAAAAAATTAATAAAATTGATTGTGAAAGTTTAATAAAATTTGTAAAAAAAATAAGGATTTGAATATGAAGGTAATAATTCTTGCAGGTGGATTAGGAACTAGGTTGACTGAAGAGACTTCAGTTAAACCCAAGCCCATGGTTGAGATTGGAGGCTTTCCTATATTATGGCATATAATGAAGATTTATTCTTTTTACGGATTTAATGAATTTGTTATCGCTCTTGGATACAAAGGAGATATTATAAAAAAATATTTTCTGGATTATTCCGAAATGCTATCTAATTTAACAATAGATTATAAAAACAACAAAATAACAAAACATAATAATATTAGTGAGGATTGGGTAGTGCATTTAGTCTCTACAGGAAGTGATACTATGACTGGAGGAAGAATAAAACAAGCCATGGAATTTATCGGCAAAGAAAGAGTAATGCTTACCTATGGTGATGGGTTATCTAATATCAATATAAAAGATCTTTTAAGCTTTCATGAAGCTCATAAAAAATTAGCAACTCTCACTGCAGTTAGACCTAGTGCAAGATTTGGCGAGCTAAGTTTTAAAGATAATCTAATTTCAAAGTTTGAGGAAAAACCACAAGCAGGTGAGGGGTGGATAAATGGTGGTTTTTTTGTTTTAGAACCTGAGATCATTAATTATATAACTGATAACAAGGAAGCTTTTGAAAGAGGTCCTCTAGAAAAACTTTCTAAAGATGGCGAATTGGGCGGTTTCAAACATAATAACTTTTGGCATGCTATGGATGTAATCAGGGATAAAATAATTTTGCAAAATTTATGGGATCAAAATAAAGCTCCTTGGAAAGTTTGGTAATATCAACAAAATATGAAAAATATTAGAGTACCTTATGGAATGGCAGTTCATAATAATGAAGAAATTAAAGCTGTTGTAAAAACATTAAAAACTTCAACACAAATGGGAAAAAATGTTGAAGTTTTTGAAAATAAGATTTCAAAACTTTTCGACAAAAAATACGGTTTAATGGTAAATTCTGGTTCATCAGCATTACTTTTAGCTTTTGCTTCTATGAAACTTACTCCGGGATCAGAAATTATTACTCCTGCCCTAACATTCGCCACCACTGTTTCCTCAATTCTTCAAAATAATTTAGTTCCTGTTTTTATAGATGTTAAGGAGTCTACGTATTGTATCGATGAAGCTAATATAGAAAAAATGATTACAAAAAAAACAAAGGGAATTTGTATACCTAACTTAATAGGAAATATTCCAAATTGGAAAATAATTAAAAAAATAGCTAAAAAACATAATTTAATAACCATTGAAGACTCTGCTGATGCTTTAGGCTCGAAATTAATGGGCAAATCAACAGGTTTTTTTTCAGATATTAGCATAACTAGCTTTTATGGATCACATATAATTAATTGTGCTGGCAATGGAGGTATGGTTTGTTTTAATAATAAGAGCTTTTATAACAAAGCTAAACTTTTAAGATCTTGGGGAAGAAGCTCCTCATTATTCAAGGAATCTGAAAAAATTGAAAATCGTTTTAATATAAAAATTGATAATATTTATTATGATTCAAAATTTATATTTTCTGAGATTGGCTACAATCTTGAGCCTAATGAGCTTGGCGCCTCTTATGGATTAGTGCAATTAAAAAAACTAAAAAAAAATCTAATTTTAAGAAAAAAATTTTTTAAAAGTCATCTAAAATTTTTTAAAAAATTTGAGAAATGGTTTATTTTACCTGTAGAAGAAAATAAAGTTTCTACAGGCTGGCTTGCATTTCCAATTTTAATAAAAAATAAATCTAAGTTTACAAGAAGACAAATACAAATTTTTTTAGAAAAAAGAAATATTCAAACAAGAGTTGTATTTACTGGAAATATAATGAGACAACCTGGATTTAAAAAAATGAAATGCATTAAAGATAAAAATGGATACCCTAATGCTGATAATGTTATGAAAAATGGATTTCTAATTGCAGTTCATCATGGATTAACAAAGAAAATGATTAATCATTTGTACAATTCATTTAATGAACTATTTAATGTTAAATAAATAGATATGAAAAAGATATCAATTATTACTCCTTGTTATAATGAAGAAAATAATGTTTTTGATTGCCACAAATCTATCAAAGAAGTTTTTGAAAAAAAATTAAAAGAATATGACTATGAGCATATTTTTTGTGATAATAGCTCTAATGATCAAACACAAAATAAATTAAGAAGTTTGGCCAAAAGCAATAAAAAAGTTAAGATTATTTTAAATTCAAAGAATTTTGGTGAACAAAAATCTAATTTGAATGGAATTAAGAATTCAAGTGGCGATGCCATAGTTTTGTATTTTCCTGCCGATTTACAAGATCCCCCTTCTGTAATTCCTGAATTTATTAAATACTGGGAACAAGGTTATGACCTTGTTTATGGATCAAGGAAAAAAAGAAAAGAAAATTTTGTGTTAACTCTTTTAAGAAAGTTTTTTTATATTTTTGTAAATCTTGGTTCTAACAATCAAATACCTAGCGATATTTCAGATTATCAATTAGTTGATAAAAGAATAGTAGACGAAATGAAAAAAATTGTTGATATGGAACCTTTTTTAAGATCCTTGCCATTCTTTATTACTGATAATTATAAAAAAATAGATTACGAAATGCAAAAAAGAAAACATGGAACAACAAAATTTTCTTTAATGTCTCTGATTGATTATGCCGTGAATGGACTTTTGAATGTAAGCTACACTCCATTTAGAATTATTTTGTTTTTTGGGTTTGTCATCTCTACTTTTTCAATGTTTATAGGTATATATTGGTTAGTTGGCTTTATTCTTTTCCCAGAGAATGTGCAAAAAGGCATACCATTATTGATAATTTCTCTATTTTTCTTTTCAGGTATCCAAACTTTTTTAATAGGAATCATTGGTGAATATTTGGTGTCAATTCATAAACAAATTAAAATGAAAGAAAAATTAATTGAAAAAGAAAAAATTAATTTTTAATTATAAATTAAAAAAATGACTATTAAAAAAAAATTAAATTATGCCGGACCTTCTATAACTAATTTAGAAATTCAATATGTAAATGAAGCAGTAAGAAAAGGCTTTTATGAAAACTATAAATTTCATACTTCTAAACTCGAAAAAAAATTATGTAGTTTGTTAAAAATAAAATATGCTTTAGCTGTAAATTCTTGTACCTCAGCTTTGCATTTATCTTTATTGGCTTTAAATCTTAAAAAAGGAGATGAAGTTATAACATCTGACTCAACTTGTGTTGCTAGTGCACTTCCTATATCATATTTAGGTGCAAGACCAATTTTTGTAGATGTTGATCCTAAAACATGGTGTATGAGTCCTGAAAAAATTGAACAAGCTATTACTAAGAAAACAAAAGCAATTCTTGTTGTCCATTGGAATGGCTATCCATGTAATATGACCCAAATTATTCAAATTTCAAAAAAATATAATCTAAAAATTATTGAAGATGCAGCCGCTGCTTTAGGAGGAAAATGGAAAAATAAATATGTAGGAACTATAGGAGACACTGGGGCATTTAGTTTTCAAGGAGCCAAAATTGCAATTGGATCAGTTGGAGGAGCTTTAGTAACTAACTCTAAAAAAATCTATGATTTAGCTAAAATTTATTCTCAATATGGAAGAACGGACTCTAAAAAAAAATATTGGTCAGATTATTTAGGCTATAATTATAATATGCCTAATTTATCTGCCGCTTTAGCAACTGCACAGATTAAAAGATTAAAATATCTAGTAAGTTATAAAAGAAATATTTATAAATGGTATGAAGATGAATTAAAAAATTTTGAGTTTGTTGACTTAAAAAAAGAATATAAGCAATCTATATCGACATATTGTTATCCTATAATGGAAGTGTTAACAAAGAATCTTAACAAAAGAGATGAGTTAATTAAATATTTAAATAGACAAAATATAGATGCAAGATGTGCTCAGCCAAGATGCAGTGATATGCCTATTTTTAAGAAAAAATATAATAATTTAGAATCTAAAAAAGCTGAAAATTTTGGAATCATTCTACCAGCAGCATATAATTTAAAACAAAAAGATATAAAATTTATTTGTAAAAAAATAAAAAATTATAATTATCTATAAGATGTATAGTAATCAATATATTTTAAATAAAATATCAAAACATTTTAATGAATTAAAAAATTGTGAAAATCTTCCGGAATTACTTTCAAAAAACTTAAAAGTTAAGAATAAAAAATATTCATTATTACCAGTTACTAATTTGCAAAAAAAAATATTTTTACAAAAAAAAATTAAAATAAATAACTGGATTAAAAATAAAAAAAAGATAGCCTTTTATCTTGTTGATAATGAAAACAATATAAAAAATATTATTGGTATAAATGTAGATACTAAATTAAAAATTTTTTTTAATATTCTTTTAGGAAAATTGAATTCTTCAGAAGTAATAGAGTCTACTACATCCTTAATAAAGTATTTTAATGAAACAATTTATATTGAAAATTATATATTAAATAAAAGTTATAGTAAAAATATTATAAAGAAAATAAATGAATACAGACTTTTTACAAAGAAAAAAAATATCTTAACTGCTGGCCCATCTGTTTCTCTGCTAGAAATATCTAATACAAACAAAGCAATTAGATATGGATGGAACAATAACTGGTCATATTATATAAATAAATTTGAAAAAAACTTTGCAAAATTTATAGGAGTAAAACATGCTTTAAGCACATCGAGCTGTACGGGTGCACTTGAGATTTCTTTGTTAGCATTGGATATAGGTCCAGGAGACGAAGTAATAGTTCCAGATCTGACTTGGGTTGCAACAGCTAGTGCGGTTTTGAGAGTAGGTGCTACTCCAGTTTTTGCAGATGTGGAATTAGATTCTTGGACTATTGATCCAAATTCAATAAAAAAACAAATTACCAATAGAACAAAAGCAATTATAGTTGTACATTTATATGGTCATCCATCAAAAATGGATAATATTTTACTTCTTTCAAAAAAATATAAAATTAAAATTATTGAAGATGCCGCACCAGCCATAGGAGCGAAATGGAAAAACCAAAAATGTGGATCATTTGGTTCTTTTGCTGCTTTTAGTTTTCAGGGAGCAAAGCTTCTAGTTGCTGGTGAGGGAGGAATGTTAGTAACTAATAATACAAAACTATATAATAAAGCATATAAAATATGGAATCAGGGAAGAAATTTAAATAAACAATTTTGGATAGATGGGAAAGGAGTAAAATACAAAATGTCTAATATGCAAGCTGCATTTGGGTATTCTCAGATATCTAGAGTTGAAGAACATATTTTAATGAAAAGACGAATCTTTAAATGGTATTTTGATAATTTAAAAGATATTGATTCTATTAAATTAAATAAAGAAGTTCATTATGCTAAAAGTATTTATTGGATGACCAGTCTTTTTATAAAAGATCATAAAAAATTTAGTGTAAACAAATTAACAAAAACATTGTCAAAAAACAATATAGATTCTAGATATTTGTTTCCTGCAATAAGCCAATATCCCATTTGGGGAAAGAAATATATTCCACAAACAAACGCATTAATTCTCAGCAAAAATTCAATTAATTTGCCTAGTGGTGTGACTTTAACCAAAGAACATATTGATTATATTTGCAATGTAATTAATAATTTTTTTATTAAATGAAATTTTATTAAAATGATTAATTCATAATGAAACAAAAAAAAATAAAAAATAAATTAGTCTCAGATTATATTCTTGATTTTTTAGTAAGTAAGGGCGTGAAGCACGTTTTTCTTTTAACTGGCGGAGCTATAGCTTTTTTAATTGATGCTTTCTCTAGAAGAAAAGATATCAAATATATAGCTGTCGCACATGAACAATCAGCCGCAATGATGGCAGATGCTTATTCCAGAGTTGGCCCTAATTTTGGTGCAACTATGTCTACTTCAGGACCTGGGGCAACTAATTTGATAACAGGTATATGCTGCTCGTGGTTCGATTCAATTCCTACTTTACATATTACAGGTCAAGTTAACACTTACGAAAATATAAATTCGTATAAAACTATAAAAAAAGTAAGGCAAATTGGTTTTCAAGAAACTGATATTTCTTTAATTGCTAAATCAATAACAAAATATTCAAAAATAATTACAAATCCTAATAAAATAGATTTTGATTTAAAAAAATCTTACGATATTTCACAATCAGGAAGGCAAGGGCCAGTACTTATCGATATTCCAATGAACTTTCAAAGAATTAATTTATCAGATCTAAATTTCCAAAAGTATAAAAAGAAAAATAATTCTTTTGTAGATAATTATAAAGTTAATAAGCAAATAGATTCAATATTAAAAAAAATTAAACAATCTAAAAGACCTATTATATTAATTGGAGGGGGGGTTAGACTCGGTGATGCAGTAAATGAAATGAATACATTAATCAAAAAATTAAATATACCGGTAGTTTCAACTTGGACAGGATTAGATTGCATAGCAGCGAATAATAAAAATTTTATGGGACCAATAGGAGTTTATGGAAGAAGATATTCTAATTTTGCAATTCAAAATTCAGATTTTTTAATTTCTATAGGTGCTAGACTTGATACTAGAGTTACTGGAGGAAAACCAGCAACTTTTGCTAGACAGGCTTACAAAGTTGTAGTTGATATTGATAAGGGGGAGCTATTAAAAAGAAGAGGTTTAAAACCAGATATTGCTATTTGTTCTCATTCTAAAATATTTTTAAAATTATTTATAAAAAAGATAAAAAACATTAATTTTATAGACAGGAATATTAATGAATGGAAATTTAAATGTATTCATTGGAAACAAACCTATCCAATTATAAAAAAGAAATATTTAAAACAAAAAAATAATGTAAATCCTTATATTTTTTTTGATAAATTATCTGACAAATTGACAAAAAAAGATACTCTAATTGCTGATACTGGAGCGCACCTTACTTGGTTCATGCAAAGTTTTAGAGTAAAGCTTGGACAAAGAGTAATATCAGCTTTTGGTAATTCTCCAATGGGTTATGCTTTCCCTGCTGCTATAGGAGCTTCTCTTGCAAAAAATTCTAAACAAATTATTAGCATTAACGGAGAAGGTAGTTTTCAAATAAATATTCAAGAACTTCAAACTTTAAAGTTTTTGAAGCTTCCAGTTAAAATATTTATTTTAAACAATAAAGGGTATGGAATTATTAAGCAGTTCCAAAGTCAGTATTTAAATCATAGGTATGAAGCGACTAGTAAGGGATATTCTTCTCCAAATTTTGAAAAAGTTTCAAAAGCATATGGAATTAAATATTATAGAATAGAAAACAATAAAGATATAAATAATAATTTAGTAAATATATTAAGCAATAATTTACCTTGTTTATGTGAAATTTTAATTGAGCCTAATCAGCAAATAGAACCAAAATTAGAATTTGGAAAACCAATAGAAGATCTTACACCCTTACTGAGTAGAAGTGAGTTTAATAATAATATGCTAATACCTAAGATTGATGATAAGCTAATAAAATGAAGTCAAAAATTGCATAAAGTTGATTTATTTTACTAATTTTATTGAGAAATATGGTAAATAATATATCACTCTTTTCTAAAATTATTAAAGTGTCATTATGAATAAGTTTAAAGAAGAAATTGATTTTTTTACAATATTTAAAATTGTAAGAGAATATAAGTGGATTCTAATTTTTTTCCCCTTAATCACTTCTATCTATTTTGCGTATGATAGATATAATGCTACTTATACTTATAATGCCAAAGTCATTATCGGCTCACTTGGTGAACACAACAGTGTAAGTTTGAATATTTATAATTCTACTATCCTAAAATTACAATCTGGACTAAACTTTAACAAAGAATCAAAAGATGTAGAAAAAGTTGAAGGTGTTAAAGGATATAATATATTAGATGAGGGAGGTATTAGTATTTATAGTAGTGATAAATCCTTAATAATAGAAGATCCAGAAGATATAAAGTTGACACCCAAAGTTGCACTGGAAAAGTTATATAAATCTTTAAAAACAGAAGTTTTTCATAAAATACATTTTAGACTTGGTCATGAATTAGCAGATAATAATTATAATTATGAGCTATTTGTACATTTACAAGGGCCATCTGAAAATGTTCGTGATAAGTTAGCTGCTTTAGTTGCAAAACATATTGATACAGTAAAAAAAAATTACGATGAATTAATAGAAAACTCAGTTGAATTTTATAAGATTAATGTAGATTATGCTATTTCAAGAACTAAAGACCAAAATCAAACTTTAATGTCTTTGGCGGAAACTTTGGTTGCAGATAGAATTAATTTTTTAGAAGAGCAAGCTAAAGTAGCTCGAGAGCTCGGACTAAGTAATCACATGATTTTTGACGCTCCAGTCTCTCTAAATCCTGAGGGAAGTAGTGACGTTTCAAGAATGTTTCCAGAGTATTTAAGAGGCTATAAAGCCTTAACAGAAGAAATAAATGCTTTGAAAGACAGAAAAAATATTAAAAATTATATTGTGCAGTTAAGAGTTAATGAAGAAATATTAAAATCATTAGAAGCAGACGACCCACAAATTTTTCTAAAAAATTTAAATCAGATTGGATGGTGGAAAGAAGATTTTAATTTATTTGAGTATAATCCTGCTGAAATTACATTAGGCAAAACTTATAATGCTACTCCTTATGCATATATTATGATTTGTATTTTTCTTTCTTTTGGATTTGGAATATTGTTATCGATAGTTTTATATTTAAATAAGAATTACATTAAGTAATTTATATAACTAATTAATTTATTTTATGATTAATATATTAAAAAAAATTAATATATATATAGTCTGTCTCCTACCTTTTTTTCTAGTTACAGGTCCTTTTTTAAGCGATTTAGCGATATCTTTGTCAGGTATATTTTTCTTATTATTTGCCTTTTTAGAAAATAAAAAACATTATTTTTATAATATTTTTTTTATTATTTTTGTTTCATGGTGTTTTTATTTAATATTTATATCAGTTCTTTCAGATAATCCAAGGCTTTCACTTGAAAGCTCTCTATTTCATTTTCGTTTTGGTTTGTTTGCTTTATCAATTTGGTATTTATTAGAAAATGATAAAAAATTTGTTCATAAATTTACTAACTTTTTTATAATTATATATATTCTAGTTCTTTTCGATGGATATTTTCAATTTATTTTTGGCCAGGATATTATTGGAAATAAATACGAGGGAGATAGATTATCTGGAATTTTTGCTGAAGAAAAAATATTAGGTAGTTATCTTGCTAGATTAATCCCTATTCTTTTTGCTTTAGTTGCTCTCGTTTACCAAAATTCTAAAAAACATGTTTATCTAATGATGATTATTCTAATTTGTTCGGATATTTTAATATATTTAAGTGGAGAAAGAACTTCATTTTTTTACTTAATTATTGCAAGTGTAATTATTATTTTCTTTTCTAGTAATTGGAAAATTATTAGATCTGTAACTTTGATATTTTCTTTAATACTTGTCATTATAATATCTTTTACACACTCTTATACTAAGCAAAGAATGATTAATCTAACTATAAAACAAACAAACATACTTGGAGATAAAATAAAATTATTTTCTACACAGCACCAAGTTGTATATGAAACTTCATATAAAATTTTTAAAGAAAACTATATTTTTGGTATAGGTCCAAAAATGTTTAGGGAAACATGTAAAGATTTTAAAACTTATACAGAAGAAGACTTATCAGTTGATGGGTGTCAAACTCATCCTCATAATACATACATTCAACTTTTTGTTGAGACAGGAATAATAGGAACATTACCTATAATTATTCTTTTTTGTTTTATTCTTTCTTCATTTTCTAAACATCTGTATTTTATGATATTTAAAAAAAGACCTATATATAGTGATTACCAAATTTGTTTAATGACTGCAATTTTTATTACACTTTGGCCTTTAGTCCCCAACGGCAATTTTTTCAACAATTGGATCAATGTGATATATTTTCTTCCTTTGGGATTTTTATTGCATAGTTTTAATAAACATAGCATAAATCAATAATATTTATAAAAAATGAAATTCTTAAACAATAAAACAATTTTGATTACTGGTGGGACTGGTTCATTTGGGAAAAAATTTACAGAATTTGTATTAAAAAATTATAATCCAAAAAGAATTATAATTTTTAGTAGGGATGAATTAAAGCAATTTCATTTCCAAAATCTAGAAATATTTAGCAGCACTAAATTTAAAAAAAAATTGAGATTTTTTATAGGTGATATAAGAGATAAAGATCGATTGAGATATGCAATAAATGAAGATGTAGATATTGTTATACATGCTGCTGCATTGAAACAAGTTCCCACAGGAGAATACAATCCATTTGAAGTTGTTAAGACTAATATAATTGGTTCTCAAAATGTAATAGATTCTTGCTTAGAATCAAATGTTCAAAAAATAATTGCATTAAGTACAGATAAGGCTGCAGCGCCTCTCAATTTATATGGCTCAACTAAATTAACATCTGATAAACTTTTTATTAATGCTAATAATTATAAAGGTAAGAAAAAAATGCAATTTTCAGTTGTGAGATATGGAAATGTAATGGGCAGCAGAGGATCAGTTATTCCTTTTTTTTTAAAAAATAAATCAACAAAATTATTAACTATAACTGATAAAAGAATGACTAGATTTAATATAACCTTAACTGAAGGTGTAAAGTTTGTGGTTCAATCAATTGAAATGATGCTAGGAGGAGAGTTGTTTGTGCCTAAAATTCCTTCATATAATATTTTAGAATTAGCCAAAGCAATTTCACCTTCTTCTAAACATAAATTTATTGGAATAAGACCTGGAGAAAAATTACATGAAGAGATGATTACTTCTTCAGATTCTTTTAACACAATTGAATTTGAAAAATTCTACTCTATTTTACCAATTAGTACTTATGAAAAATATGATTTATCTAAATTTATAAAAAAAAATAAAATTAAGAAATGGAAAAAATGTAAAGAAAATTTTTCGTATTCAAGTAACAATAATTCCGATTTTTTATCTAAAATTGATATAGAAAAACTGATTAAACAAAATTTAAATGATTTTGAGACATAATAAATTGAAATAAGTAATATGAATTTTAATATCAAATGGAAAAAATAGTTATATTTGGTAATACTGGTTTTGTAGGCAGCTGGTTGACTGAATACTTAATTAGCTCAAAATCAAATATTAAAATATATGGGTATGCTCTTAGACCAAACACAAACCCATCTATTTTTAAAACTTTAAAACATGAAAAAAGAATTAAGCATCAAGAGTACAATGATATTTTAAATATTGACAAATTAAAATCTTTTTTAAAAAAGATCAATCCCGATAAAATTATTTATCTTGCTTCACAACCAATAGTTAAGGAAGGATTGGAAAATCCAAAAAAAACCTTTTTAATTAATAATATAGGATTAATTAATTTCTTTGAATCAATAAAATCATTAAGATTAAAAAAATTAGATAAACTAATCATTTTTACCTCTGACAAAGTTTATGAAAATAAAGAAAAAAAAACAAGATTTAAAGAAGAGGATTCACTAGGAGGTTCAGATCCCTATAGTGCCTCTAAAGCTTGTCAGGAAATAATTAGTAAATCTTATTTTGAGAGCTATTTTAGAAATAAATTTGAAATGACAACTTTAAGGGCGGGAAACATAATAGGAGGAGGAGATTGGGCTCAAGATAGAATAATTCCTGATATAATAAGATCTATTTTTGAAAATTCTAAATTGAAAATTAGAAATAAAAATAGTGTAAGGCCATGGCAACATGTTTTAGATGTATGTGAAGCTATAAAAATTATTATGCATAAAAAAAACTACAAAAAAAATATAATAAACTATAATATAGGTATAAATTCTTCAAAAATGTATGAAGTAATAAAGATAGTCAAATATTTTGAAAATTATTTTGGTAAAGTGTCTTTTAGTAGTCAAAAAAGTAATTTAAATGAAAAAAAATATCTTTCAATAGATGCCAAGAAATTTCTAAAAGATCACAAATTTAAAAATATGTTAAATTTTAGACTTTCCAATGAATTTACATGCGAATGGTACAGACAGTTTTATAATTCTGAAAACATGATTTCTTTTACAAAAAAACAAATATTATTATTTAAAAATTTGTCTAAAAATTAAATCATAAAAATGTTAAATTATTTAAATAAAGAGGAAATAAGAGATTTTTTTTTAAGTTTCTGGCTACCTGGGCTTATTATATCATTATATTTTATATTTAAAAATTTGTTATTTATTGACGGTGAGTCTTTAGAATGGGCAATTTATATATCTTCGTTTTTAATATTTTTTTTAATTTCTTTTAATTCTAATTATTTAAATAATAAGCTATTATTTATTAAATCTCTTTTAATTATTCCATTTATTTTATTTATTATCTCTGATTTAATCAATTATGATACTATTTTTATTTTAATAATTAGTTTTTTTTTCCTTCTTGTTACAACTAAATTTTCCTATGATTCTAAATTAAATTATTTTTATCATTATTTAATTTTTTTTTTAGTTTTCTTCATAGGGATAAAAATAATATATTTTACATCATTTTATAACTTTTTTTTTAATTCTACTAAAAATTTTTTACCAAATGCATCTCAATATATTATTCCTGGAATAATTTTAATAATATTTTTATTTTTAATATTTATTTTAAATAAAATAAAATCAGATCATAATAAAATTATTTATTTTTGGTGGTTTTTGCCTTTAATTATTTTTTTTCTAGAATCTTTTAGTACTGCAGAATTATTTTCTCATTTGAAAGGTGGTTTTTTTCATCATTGGCAACCTTATACTGGTGTTTTGTCGATGATAAACCAAGGAGGGTATTTGTTATGGGATGTACCATCTCAATATGGATTTTTAAGCTTACTAACAATATATATTTTTCCTGTAGTCGATCCTTGGTTAAAGCTCTATTATATTAACGGAATCATAAATTTATCAATAGCAATTATCTCTTTTTATATAATCTGGAATAAAAAAGGAATTATATGGTATTTTATCACTTTCATTCTAATTTTTAGTATTAATTTTATATTAACAGGAGGGTCTGAAAATTTTGAAAATTTATCCCAAGTGCCTAGTTCAAATGGCTTAAGATATTGTTGGTTTTTTTTTATTACATGTATTTTTTATTTTATTAGAAATTATTCTTTCTTAGCTAAATCACTTATTGTTTTACCATTTTGGACAATAGGTTTTTTTTGGTCTGTTGAAAGTGCTTTTTATGTTTCTTCAATAATAGGAGGATATTTATTATATATTTGTTTCTTGTCTAAAATAACAATAAAGGAAAGAATAATTATCACTTTATTATTTCCTTTTTCTTTACTCATTTCATTAATCTTTATCTCATCTTTCTATTTTATAAATATAGGTCATCTACCTGATTTTTTTTCATTTATTGAATATGCTGGAATATGGGTAAATCATGAAGATATTTCTTTAAATAATGGTCGCCCAAGTTTTTTTAATTTAAAGGGATCTGTTTGGATTATATTATTTATTTTTTCTTTTTTTCTTTTCTTAAAAAATAAGATTGATAAAAATTACGAATATCTTTGGTTCATAATAATTTTTGGACTTTGGTCAATTTTTAGTTATTCTATTCCTCAGAGTAATGATGCTATAATTCTAAATTTACTTTACTACTTTATTACTTGTACATTTATTGTATTTAATATTTTAGATAAAAAATATTTTGATATTTCTCTCAAGATTTTTTATCCAATTATAATATTTATTCTAATCTTTACATTTGGTAATCCAAAAATTTTAATCCATATTAATAAAACAATCAATAATCAAGATTATAGTTTAAAAAATTCTTTTTTAGAAAAAAATAAATATTTAGATGATGTAAATATTTTAATAAGTGAAATTAAGCCTAAAAATACTCCTGTAATTTTTATAGAAAGAGGCAGATACTTAAATTATCTTTATCCGAACGAATATATTGATACTAAATTAAAGAAAAATATAAAATTAAGTAATGAATTGTGGCTTCCACTTTAT
>MDSW01201659.1_pt1 | contig 27029 bp, 24 predicted proteins | sample 811171 | NCBI WGS metagenome assembly MDSW01 (sample SAMN05326641, study PRJNA326480) | marine metagenome | isolation source: seawater | place: Atlantic Ocean: North West | collected 2012 | reverse complement strand
TTTAGATATGCCTGGCAATGTCCTACTCTTCCATGTCTTAAGACAAAGTACCATTGGCGCTGAAAGGCTTGACTGCCGAGTTCGGAATGGGATCGGGTATTACACTTTCGCAATAATTACCAGGCAGACTTAATTACCACCTAATCTAAAAATTGCAAACCAAAATATTGGACAATTTTCTTATTATTTAACAATTTTCTTAATTTGTTTTAAAAAATCACTTTGTGGCCAATAAAACTTAAGATCTATTTTTTCAGATGCCTCTTCATCGGTATCTTTGTCACCAACAAAAAAACTTTTGTTTTTTAAAATTTTAAAATCACTAAAAGCTTTGTTAAACATCCCAATATTTGGTTTTCTAAAATTACAATTTTTTTTATATTTTTTTATTTTTGCTTCTGGGTGATGTGGGCAAAAATAAAATCTATCAATATGTGCACCATGTTTGAAAAGCGTATTATTAATATGGTTATGTAAAATAATTACATCTTTTTCTCTATAGAAACCACGGGCTATTCCAGCCTGATTAGTAATGACAATAACATAATAATTATTTTCATTTAGATATTTAATTGCTTTAATTACATTATTTTTCCACTTAAATTTATTTTTGGAATGAACATAACCTGTGTCATAATTTATAACGCCATCTCTATCTAGAAAACAGCAAGGCTTAACATAATTTTTTTTTAAAAATCTTTGTGTTTGTTTAAAATCTTTCATGCTTGAGCCAATATCGTGAAATGGATTATTAAATATTTTAATTTTAATTTTTTTTTTTTTTTATATTTGGCCAAATAATGTCTTTATCTAAATCAATATTTTTTAAAGTATAATTTTTAAAGAATGATTTTCTAGCTAGGTAAACACCGCCAGAGACTGAACAATTTTTCTCTTTTTCTTTTTTACTTATTATAGTGTTATTTTTATATGTATAAGAATAATTTGATTTTTTTTTTTTGGTTCCGGCTATTATCAATCCACTATTTCCGAGAGTACTCTCTAAAGTTAAAAGATTGATATCAAAATAAGTATCTCCATTAAGAATATAAAATTTATTTTCTAAATATTTAATTGAATTTAGAATACTTCCACCAGTACCTAGTTTTGATTTTTCTTTCACTACCCTAATATTCATATCTTTAAAATTATTTTTAAAATAAACTTTAAATTCATCACTTTTATAGTGACTTAAAATCAAAATGTTTTTTAAACCAAATCTTTTAAGGTTGTTGATTAAATAATATAAAAATGGCTCATTATTAACCTTTAATAAAGGTTTGGGAATTTTTTTTGTTAACTGCTTTAGTCTTGATCCGTATCCACCACACAGAATTACACAATTATATTTCATATTTTTAAAATATTGTTATTTAAAAATTTTTCATTTTTAAATTGAATAGTTAATAGAGCTAAAATAAAAAATAGAAATGAAGCATTGCCAGTCGTAAATAAACTTCCAGAAAACATAAAAGGAAATATAAAATTTAACAAACAGCTAAAAATCGAAAAATAATATATGTTTTTGTATTTTTTGATGAATTTAAAAATAGAAAATACTACTAATGCTATTACTATGGCAAAATTAATTACTCCTTTTTCAGTCAAAAGTTGGACATAGTAATTGTGAGGATGGTTTTCGCATTGATCAAAAATTTCTAAACATTTTTCATAAAAATTTTTTTGTCCAATACCAATAATTTTATTTTTGTTAAAAATTTTAAAAGATATTTTCATTAAATCAATTTGGGATATTGGTATTGATTGTCTATTGTAAACATTAAGTTCTAGATAAACATAGTTATTGTAGATATTTTGAATAAAATCATTTGAAAAAATTTCATGTAAATGTGTTTTTACAATAACATCCTCAAAATACCTTGCTTTTTGATCGCTTGATAAGTTTTGTGATACTATTCCTAAAAATAATAATCCTAAAAAAAAATAAGATAAAAAAAATTTATATGAAATAATTTTTGTTTTAAGTGTCAGAATTGTTGTAAAAATAACTAATAACAAAAGAACAAAAATCGGCATTCTATCTCCACTAGCGAATACACCAAAAAAAGATAAAATAATTAAAAAAATATATGAATAACTAAACCAGGTTTTTTTTAAAAAAATAAAAAGAAATATAAATGAAAATATATATAGCCTAACAATAAATGTTCCGGCAATATATTCATCGATAAAAAAACTGGCATTTCTAATACTTGTGTCAGATTTTATTCCTATAATATTGTAACCAAAAATTGACTGATAAATTAAGTCAAAACTAATTAAAACTAAAAGAATAAATGATATAATAGATAGATTTTTGACAATTGAAAATCTATCTCTAACTATTTCGGCAACAGCGATAAAGAAAATAAAGAATCTTAAAGAACTTGCTGACTGAGAATTAATTGAAAACTCAACTAAATAATCTGTAGTAAAGAAAATAAACCAAACAACTAAAGCCACAATATATTCTGGTCTATTTAATTTTAAAATTTTTATATTTAAAAAGACATAAGCCAAAAATAGAAAATCAATCAAAAGAATTACAAAATTAATTGCAAAATTTCCCCAAATTAATGCAAACGGAAATAAATAAATTAATATTTCTATAAATTTTTTTAAATCAAAAAAATAATAATTAATTTTTTTTTTTAATTGCATGATATATTCTTATATTAAAATAAATAATTAAAGATAATATAAATTTTAATGGGAATATTTGAGTCCGTTACAGAATTACCTCAAGATGAAGCTCCAAAAGAACAGCTTGATAGAATAATTCAAAGATATAATTGGGCAGCTAGTTTTACCAGCAAAGATACTGATGTTCTAGAAATTGCTTGTGGTCCTGGAATTGGCTCCAATTGCATATTTGAACTTTCGAAATCTTATATTGGAATTGATATTGACAATGAACTTATAAATATTGCTAAAGAAAATAATGTGGGAATTGAATTTAAAGTTTTGGATATAGAGTCTGATAATTTGTTTAAAGATAAAAAATTTGATTTAATAATTATTTTTGAGGCAATTTATTATATAAAAAATATAGATAATTTTTTTTTAACAATTAATAAACTTTTAAATAAAAGTGGAAAATTATTAATTTGTACAGCAAATAAAAATTTAATAGATTTCAATAAAAGTAATTTTAGTCAAAATTATTTTGACACTCAAGATTTTGTAAAAATAATTGATGATAAAATATTTAAAATCACATCTATTCTTGGGGGATATAGGATTGATAAACTTAGTTTAAGGCAGAAAATACTCAGACCAATAAAAGCTTTGGCTTCAAAATTTAATTTAATACCTAAGAATATGGGAAATAAGCTTTATTTAAAAAAATTTTTTTATGGAGAAAAACTTGTAAAAATACCAAAAAAAATAAACAAAAATTTTGAAGTTCTTAGTGATATGGATACATTAAATATTGAAGACAGAAATAATAAACATAAAGTTCTTTACTTTGTTATTGAAAAAATAGAATAAGAAATCTTATAACATATTATTATATGATTAAAATTAAGCTTAATGATTTAAAAAAAAGCCACAACTTTCATAAACAGGAAATAACAAAAAATATTTCTGAAATAATAAATAATTCTGATTTTATTCTTGGTAAAAAAACTAAAATTCTTGAAGAGAAATTAAATCAATTTTTAAAATGCAAATACAGTATAGCTGTATCAAGTGGAACAGAGGCACTTAAAATTGCTTTAATGGCGCTTGGTATCAAAAAAGGTGACGAGATTATAGTTCCGGCTATGACTTGGATCGCTACAGGATCAATAGTAAAAATTTTGGGAGCAAGTGTTAAATTTATTGATGTCAAAATTTCAGATGGGACAATAAACGAAGACCTAATTGAAAGTAAGGTAACAAAAAAAACTAAAGCAATAATAGCTGTCAGCCTGTATGGGAACTCACCTAACTTTACTAAATTAAAAAAAATTGCATCAAAATATAATTTATTTTTAATTGATGATGGCGCCCAAAGTCTTGGGTCAAACTTTAAAAATAAAAATAGCACTCATTACTGTAAAATATCATGTACTAGTTTTTTTCCAGGAAAAATTTTAGGCGGTTATGGTGATGGTGGTGCAATATTTACTAATTCTAAATTAATTGATCATAAATGTAGACTAATTAGAAATCACGGTCAAAGTCATAAGTCATATAGTGAAATATTAGGATTAAATGGAAGATTAGATAATTTGCAAGCCGGAATATTGTTACCAAAATTAAAGAATTTAAGAAATGAAATAAATGTAAGAAAAAAAGTTTGGAAAAAATATTATAATTTTTTAAATAAAAAAGTTCATATCATAAAATCGAGTAATTACTGCAATTCAAATTTTTTTTCATTTGTAGCTTTATTTAAAAATAGAGATCTAGTACAAAAATATTTATCTAAAAAAGGAGTGCAAACTCAGGTTAATTATCGATATTCTCTGCCATCACAAAAAACTTTTTATGAAAATAATCATAGCAATAAGTATAAAAATGCAACTTTAATAGCTAAACAGGTATTATCACTACCAATTCATCAATTTATTAGTAGTAAAGATATGAATTATATTTTAAATAATCTCGAAACTGCAATTAAAAAATATGAATAATAAATTTCCAATAAAAAAATATAATAAATTTTTAGAGTACTTTAAAGATTATAATCAATCTTTAAATGATACAGTTAAAAATATATCAACCAAAGATCTTCTTAAAATTTATGATTTAATTGAAATAGCAATAAAGTCAAATTCCAATATTTTTATTTGCGGTAATGGAGGATCCTCATCTGTTGCAAATCATTTTTTATGCGATTTTCAAAAAGGTCTTTTACTAGATAATAAATTGAGATTAAATACTCATTCATTAACAGCTAATACTGACCTAATAACTGCTATTTCCAATGACATTAGTTATGATGAAATTTTTAGATTGCAACTTAAAAGTCTTTCTAAAAAAAATGATCTATTAATATTATTTAGTGTTTCAGGAAATTCTAAAAATATAATTAATGCTGCAAAATATGGTAAATTAAAAAAATTAAAAACAATTTCAATTGTAGGATTTAAAAATTCTAAAGTAAAAAAATATAGCAATGTTTTACTTGAATTAAATAATCATAATTTTGGAATTACAGAAGATATTTTTCAAATTCTAATGCATACAATCTCTCAATACATGCGACAGAAAAATATAAGTAAATATCAAATAGTTAAAAAATACTTTTAGAATAGATTTCTTTGTAAATTAACTCTACTTTTTGCATTTCAACATTATTATTATTCTTAACTAATTGAGTTTTTCTTGCTTTAATTCCTATAGAAATTTTTTTATTCTTATTAAGTTTTGTAATTTTTAAAAAATTTCTACTTAAGTCTTCCAGACTATTATTTTTGAATAAAAAACCATTTTGATTGTTTTGAATCCATAATTTATTATCCCTATTGTTAGCTATTAATACCAATTTTTCACATGACATCGCCTCTGAAACAGCTGATGAAATTCCAGCATCAGATTTTGAGGCTGAAATTACTATTTCCGAATTATTATATAAGCTCAATATTTGTTTTTTATTTTGTTTTCCAAAGAAAATAACCTTATCTTTAATCTTATATTTAGAAACTAAATCTAATAATCTTTTTTGATAAATATTTTGTGAACCAATAAAAATAAAAATATAGTTTTTAATTTTAAATTTTATTTTATTAATCATATCTAAAATTAATTTAGTATTATAGACTGGATCATAGCCCCTTGGGCAAAATACAATTTTTTTATCTTTTGATAAATTTTTTATTTTCTTAATATTTTTTTTTTTACTCTTTTTAAAATAATTACAATCTATTCCAAAATTAATTTTAAATAATTTTTTTTTTGCTGAAAATTGGTTAAGTTTTTTTAATATTAAGTATGAGTCTGAAATAAAGTAACAATTTTTAAATAATAAATTTTGTAAAATTTTAGTTATAAAATTTGGATAAAAAAAATCGGAACCCCAGGGAGTGAGAATTATTTTTTTTTTAAAAAAAAGTAATAAAAAAACTGATGAGTACAAATTTCTACTTACTGAATGTATGTGAACAATGTCAGGTTGTAATCTCATGTAAGAAAATAATGTGAAAAAGGGAGATAAAAAAAATAAAGTATTTGAAAAATAATTAATAATTTTTTTAAACTTTCCATTAAAATGGTATCCATGATATGAAAGCCAAGCAATTTTATCATATCTACTTGCAAAATAATTTACCCAATTGTAAGAATGTATAGAATTGCCAGGAGCAATATACATAATTTTCAAAGATAATTTTTTTTTATATAAACGCATTACATGACAAATATTGAATTGATTAATCTATTTTATTTTTTCAATGTTATATTTTTAATCTTATATACTTTTTTCTTTTTAAGATATAAACAAAAAATAAATCATTATTTTGTTCATTTAGTAAATTTTTTTATTTTATCAGAGGCAATAACAATTGAATATTCAATATTGGATGAATTGATAATAATATTTTATTTTTTTATTTTTCTAATAAACATCAAAAAGTTTAATATAAATAAAATAAAATTATTTATAAGAAATAATAATTATATTATTTTGATATCAATTTTATTAATTGTTTATTTTTCTTTAAATATTCTGTTTGAGGTTTACCAATCAAAAGATTTTAGATTGTTAAGATTTATAGTTGTCTATTTTTCGTTAGCTATGTTATTCATCATAAGTTTTAATAATACTAATAAAAATTTATTAAACATTAACAATTATCAAATTATATTTTTTTTATCAGGTAGCCTTTTACTCTTCTTGATTGTTCAGGGCTTAGTATCTGAAATTTTTTATTATAATGGCAAAATAATAACACAAGGATATAGCTGGCCAGGAACTGCAAGAACCTCAATATTAATTCCAATATTTATTATAAGTGCTTACAAAGTAAGTTTAAGTCAAAAAAAACCTTTGAAAATTTTTCTGCCCTGTGTAATTTTTTCAATCACCTGGTGCATGTATTACGACACTAAAACTGGACTTTTGCTATCTATTGCCACTTTAATTTATGTTTGCTTGAATATTAACTTAAAAAAGATTTTAATTTTGCTATTTATTTTAATATTAACGTATCTGGCAAATCTAATTCATTCTCACCGAGATGGAATTTTTAATAAAAGTATAAACTTAATTGAATTAGTAACAGGAAATTTAAAACATAACTTTGGTGCATATATCTTTGAAAACTCCAAAGAAAAATCTCAAAGAGAACAGGTTGAAAACAATATTATAAACAAAAATAATCAAACTAACTTCTTAAAATTTAAAATAAATGTTTCTCCGAGGATTGCTCAATATATTGCTTTACAAAATTATCTAAATGAATCCTCTATTTCAAAAATTTTATTCGGTAATGGATATTACTCTCACAAAACTATTATGGTTCCATATATAAAGGAGATTTATACAAATTTTGAAATTAATAAAAATAATTCTGCTTATATCGATCTAACAAGAATAGACGATCAAGATATTAAAATATTTAGGACAACTTCTGTAATCGCACTTATTATTGATGTTGGAATTATTGGAATATTAATATTAATTTTAACAATATTTTTATCGTTGATCAAAAATGTTTTAAATCAAAAATCAATAAGTCAATTAATAATAATATTTCCAATAATTTTTTTATTTTTTATAATTAATATAAGCGACTCTCTATTAATATTTTCACTTTTGTATTATCAGAGATTATTTAAAATTTGATATAGTAATTACACTACCATACTGATTCCATGGTTTACCCGGTTTTAGAGTTTTCTTTTTGTGTATTTTAATTTTTGGATTAATTGAATAAAGTATTTTGGTAAAATCGTGTAAATAATATATTACATCTAAATCCTTTTTTAAATTTTTAGAATTATCTAATTCATGCAAAACAATATATTTTTTACTCATAAAAATAAATTTTTTAAGTATCCTTTTTACTTCTTTCTTATTCAAATACATGAGTACTGCATTAGAGTAAATTAAATCATAACAATTTTCTTCTTTAGTTAAAAAATTAAACTTTTTTTTATCCACCAGGTCTAAGGAGTTATCAAAAAAAATTCTGTTAATTTTTCCTAAATAAAACATTACATTTTCATCAATGTCATAAAGAGAGATTTTTGAATTTGGAAATAATGATTTGAATACATTCGTATCAAAACCATAATTCGCACCAAAATCTAAAATCTTATCTATTTTTTGATTTTTAATAGAATCTAATGTAGTAAATCTATAGTTTTCAGCATTTGATTTTTTTAAGTTCATAAATTCTACAGGATTAAAATTCATAATATGGTTTTTTCCAAAAAAAATTTTGTAAATCAGGAACCGGTTTACAGAAAGATCTATCAATTTTTTAAAAAAATTAATCAAATGGACCTTCCATTATTTATTTTTATAAATTTATCAATAAATTTATCATTTATTTTTTGATGACTTACGAGGATAATAGTTTTATTATTAAATTTAGCTAAAATATTTTTAAAAATTTTATTTCTACTATTTTTATCGATAGCTGAGAAAGGTTCATCCATCAACAAGATATCAAAGTCGTTATAGAGTGACCTTGCTATACACATTCTTTGCTTTTCACCACCAGATATATTTTTTCCATTCTCAGATATAATGCCATGCTCTTTGTTGGCGATATTTTTAATAAATCTTTCAAGATCACAGATCTTAATAATTTCATCAAATTTCTTATCTTTTTGGGATTTTTTTTTATTTTTTTTACAAATATTATAATAAATACTTTCATTATCTATTAAATAGCTCTCTTGAGAAACTAAGCTTACTTTATTTGATAATTCAATTCTTTGTTTCTGCGTAGCAATATCATCAATTAAAATATTTCCTTCATTATATTTAGTAATTCCACTAATAATATTTAAAATTGATGATTTACCAGATCCAGATTCTCCATATATTAGAACTTTATTTCCTTTATTAATTGTAAAAGAGATATCTTTTAAAATTATTTCATCAAATATATTTAGAGTTACGTTCTTAAATATAATATTTTTTTTGAAATCTATCTTTTTAAAATTACCAACATTCTCATTTGCTTTTTTTAAAAAATGAAAATCAAAAATTAAATTCATTACACTTGGTGTATAAAATTTTAAGGTATGAATATTTGTGCTTATTCTATTGATAGATGGCGATAATCTTACTATTCCAATAGCAAATAAACTTAGTTTTGGTATTGCATTTATGAATTTTTGATCAGAGTCAAATTGAAAAATAACCATTAATACAACTATTGTAACTACAAAAAGCTCAATCAATATAACAGGAAGTCTTGATATATAATTATCATATTTTTTTGCATCAACATACTTTTCAACAGATTTATTAAAATCTTTTCTAAATATATTGATTAATTTTAATAATTTAAGCTCTTTAAAAAGACCTATTGTTATATTAACAATTCGAACCAGTTCTCCATATGCGTTTACTGATTTTTCTCCAATTATTTTAGATTTGTTAAAAACAAATTTAACTAATATTTTTAATATTAAATATCCTATTACTAATAAAATTAGTGCTAGATTTAAATCAACATATGCAAATAAAGAAAAAAGAACAATAACTACCGTCATTTCAGTAATTAAATTAAAGATACTAACAAAATATTCTCCAAATACTTTGTCTGAAATAAAATTTACATTTCTAATTATTTCATAAGAATTAAATTTTCTTGTAAGCCTACTATCCCCTGAAGCATAGTTTTCAAATATTCCATTGCAAAATTCTTTGTGACCTTTTGCAATTATATTTTGCTGATGTTTAATAAACCAAATTGAATAGGATGATTTAAAGACATAAAAAAATAGAGTTAAAAGTGATAAATTAAAAATATTAAATAAATCTAAGGCAATATATTTTTCAACAGAAGTAAATACATTAAGTATCAATTCACTTTTATCATTTCCTGATAAGATAGATATTAGTGTTACCAACAAAGCAATTCCAGCCATTTCAAATAATGCAAATAAAATCACCTTTACTATAAATAGTAAAAAAAGTATGTTCGTTTTGAATAAGAAAAATTTTAAGAAAAAATATAAATTCATTAAAATAATTATTTATGAAAAAACATAAAGTTGTAATTGTGGGCGCTGGAAGAATATTTAAAAAACATATAGATTATATAACTAGTAAACACAATAAATTTTTTGAACTAGTAGCGATTATAGAAAAAAAGACTAGCAAACACAAAACATTATTTGACTACAATGTACCAGTTCTACAATTTTATAAAGAGGTTATAAATAAATTTAACTTTGAGACTGTTATTATTCTCACAGAAAGTGGTAATCATGCAAGTATCGCTGAGTTTTTTTTAAAAAATAAAAAGAATACAATTATTGAAAAACCTATTGCAGTAAAACTTAAAGAAGCAGAAAAATTAGTACAATTAGAAAAAAAATTTAAAAAAAATGTTTTTGTAGTAAAACAAAATCGTTTTAACTTGCCTATCATTAAATTAAAAACAGCCATAGAAAAAGGAATGTTTGGGAAAATATTTTTAGCTACAACAAGAGTGAGATGGAGAAGAGATCAAAATTATTATAATCAAGCGCCTTGGAGAGGAACTTACAAAAATGATGGAGGTGTTCTTTGTAATCAAGCAATTCACCACATAGACTTACTTCAGTGGCTTGTGGGAGGAGTAAAAAGTGTTTATGCAAAAAAAAATAAAGTAAGCGCAAAAATTCAGTGTGAAGACTTAGCAGTTGCTTTAATGCATTTTAAAAATGGAGCTTTGGGTACTATAGAAGCAACTACCGCCACAAGACCTAATGACTTAGAAGGCTCAATTTCAATTTTAGGCACAAAAGGATCTGTTTTGATAAAGGGTTTTTCAGCAAATAAAGTTGAAAATTGGAATTTTGAATTACAGAAAAATAATAATTTCAATTATAATAAATTCAATGAAAACCCTCCCAATGTTTACGGTTTTGGTCATCAAAGATTTTATAAATTTGTAGAAAATGTTCTTAAAAAAAAGGAAAAAAATACCCTAAATTCTTCTGAGGGGATTAAAAGTTTAAAAATAGTAACAGCCTTATATAAGTCATTTGAAAAAAAAAGAGAAGTATTTATGAATGAAAATTTATATACTACCCAGCTTGGTAAATAAGTGAAAAAGAAAGTTAAAATTTCAAATGTAAAATTTGGTAAAAACATAGAAATTATCGAGCCAGTAAATATTTATGGTTGTGAAATAAATGACAACTGTTTTATTGGTCCTTTTGTTGAAATACAAAAAAATGTCGTTATAAAACAAAATACTAAAATACAATCTCATTCTTTCATTTGTGAATATGTATCAATTGGTTCAAATTGTTTTATTGGTCATTCGGTGGTTTTTATTAATGACAAATTTGCTGAAAATGGTCCTGCAAAAGGGAACCGTAAACTTTGGAAGAAAACAAAAATTGGGAACAAAGTTTCAATTGGGTCCAATTCTACTATTTTACCAGTTGAAATATCTGATAATATAATTATTGGTGCAGGCTCTGTAGTTACAAAAAATTTAAAAAAAGAGGGTTACTATGTTGGAAATCCAGCAAAGTTTTTAAAAAAACTTTCTTCTAAATCTAAAAAAAATCTTTAATAATTAATTTAGCTATCTTTTTTTCATCAAGATAATATTTATCTTCTAAAATTCTATTTGTTGGTGCTGGTGTATCAGGGAGATTAAATCTTTTAGATCTATAAAACTTTTTTCTTTTTGATAGATAAATATTGACTTTTGCTATAACTTCTGATGATACACTGCAATTGCTCCAACCAAAATCTATAACAACAAGTTTTTTGGTCTTCAAAACAGACTTGTATACAGCATCTATTTTTAGAGGATTTATTATTCTTAAATCTATTATCTCAGCACTTATATTATTTTCTTTTAATATGTTGCAAACTTTTTTTGAGAAATGAGAACCATAACTCTGCGATACTATTGTTAAATCACTCCCTTTTTTAATAATCTTAGCTTTAAAGTTTTTAATTGTATTGTGATTATATTTTTTTGAATAAGTTATTTTTGATTTTAAATTATAAAGCCATCTGTCATCTATATAAATTACAGGAGAATTTGCATATGTAGCTGAAATTAACATATCAAAAGCATCTTGAGGATTTGAGGGCATTAATACATAAATTCCAGGTATATTTGCAAATAATGAATATAAACTTTGGGAATGTTGAGCCCCCTGCTCACCTCCTCTGTTAATAATTGATCTGATAGTAATTTTTACATCTTTAGCTCCACCTAAAATATACTTCCATTTTGCTGCTTGATTTATAATTTGATCAGTAGCCATAAGCATGAAATCCATTCTTGGATGTACTACAATTGGCCTTGTGTCAAAAATAGAAGCGCCAATTGCCATTCCAGTCACGGCTGCTTCTGAAACTGGAGTATCAATAACTCTTTTTCTTCCAAATTTTTTTTCTAGCCCATTCATTGTATCTCCAACATACCAGGGACTCCACACACCTTGTCCTATTACTATTACGTCTTTATTTTTTTTTAATAAATATTTAAAAGCATCTAAAATTGCTTTTGAATATGATGATATTTTTTTAGTATACAAATTTTTCATGATACGGAGTTCCATAAAATTTCATTTTTAAGGAAGATTTTGAAATTTTTTTAACTTTATCTTTAATTTTTTTCTCTAGTAAATTAAACTGATTAGTAGATATCAATTTTTTATTTAACATTGACAAATAAAGTCTATTAATTGGATCTCTTTTTTTCCAATTATTTAAACTTTTTTTATTTCTTAATAAACCAACATCAATATCCTGATTTGGACCAACGTGTCCTAACCATCTATAGGTAATACACTCTATTATAATGGGACCTTGTCCACTTTTTAAAAATTTACTCTGAGTATTAATAATATTTGAAATTTTAACGACATCATTCCCATCAACTGTAAAGTTTTTAATTAAATTAGCATCACCAAACCTCGACATTTTATTGGAGGGCTGCCTAAAGTTTAGGTCTAAGTGGGATGAGAATAAATTATTTTCAATTACAAAGACTATAGGTAGTTTATATAATTTTGCTAAATTAAAACATTCATGAACAACTCCTTCTTCACAAGCCCCATCTCCAAAAAATACATAAGTTATTTTTTTTTTATTTTTTAAAGAACTATTTAAGGCTGCACCTAATGCCAAAGGTATTGTTCCTGAAACAATTGGAGCAGAACCAATAAATCCTGACTTAATATCAACTAAATGCATTGATCCCCCCATTCCTTTTGAGCACCCTTGTGGGTGTCCTAAAATTTCTAAAAATAATTTTTTTATATTACCTCCAACTGCAATATAATGACCATGGGATCTATGATTTCCAAAAACTAGGTCATTTTTCCTAGAATTTGCAAGCATTCCAACTGAAATTGCTTCCTGACCAATACATAAATGACAGGGAGCCTTAACCTTTCCTATCCTTATTAATTCTGCTATTTCTTCCTCAATTATTCTAATTTCAAGCATCAATGTTAAATACTTTAATAATCTTTTTTTTGTTTGGCCGTTAATATTAATTGGATTAACAAAATATTTCGGATTGTATAATTTTCCCAATTGATCTTTCATCTATTATCTTTTCTTATAAAATAATAAAATTTTGTCACATATATAATTGATCTCTTTTTTGCTTAAAAAGGGATGAATCGGAAGCATGATTGTCTCTTTAAAAAAAAGATTTGTCTTTGGAAGCTGTGCATTAATTTTAAGAGGTTTTATTTGATGAACACCTTTTCCTGACCATTGTATAAGTGTTCCTATTTTATTTTTTTTTAAATATTTTTTTAAACTATCTCTTTTTTTAGCCCTAATTTCAAAGTTCTGAAATACATCAAATCTAGAATTACCTTTATTTGGTTTTGGAGGCAAAACCAGTTCATTTAGGTTTGATAATCTCTTAAAATATAAATTTGCAATCTGTCTTCTAGTATAAATTATATTTTTTAAATTTTTCAATTTAAAATTTAAAAATGCTGCTTGTAAATTATCTAATCTTGCGTTGGTTCCCCATAACTTAATATCACCCTTATCGTCTCTTCCATGATCTCTTAGTAATTTTAATTTTTTAAAAAGTTTAGTATTATTAGTAACAATTGCTCCTCCGTCACCAAAACATCCTAAAACCTTAGCTGGATAAAAACTAATAGAAGAGCAGTCTCCGAAGACACCAATTGACTTACCTTTGTACATGGCTCCTATAGCTTGAGCTCCATCTTCAATGATCTTTAATTTATATTTTTTTGATATCTTGACTATTTGACTCATTTCACAAATTCTACCATTCACATGAACTGGCATAATTGCTTTAGTTTTTTTGGTGATTTTTTTTTCAATATCTTTAGGGTCAACTAAATTATCATATAAATCAATATCAGCAAAAACTGGTTTTGCTCCAACTAGTTTTATCGAGGCAGCGGATGCGATATAAGTATGAGATGGAACTATTACTTCATCACCATTTCCAATATTATTGGCCATAAGAGAGATTATTAATGCATTAGTCCCATCATTAATACCTATGGCATGCTTCACTCCTAGAAATTTAGCCAATTCTTTTTCAAAATTTTCTAAATCTTTTTGAAGAATAAATGCACCTCTTGCACAAACATCATCAAAAATTTTTTTATATTGTGCTTTATTTTCAAGATAAAGTTTTTGATATTCAAAGAAATTAACCTTCATATAAATCTAATCTTTTATAGTAATTTTCTAAATCGTAAATTTTTATTAAGTTTGTATTATCGTTTATAAATAAAATATCTTTATTTTTACACCCAAATTTTAAATAAATTGAATATATAATTTTTAATGATCTTTTTTTGTTAAAAAATAAAAGAATAAAAGCTAGTACAAGCCAAAGATCAGTCTTAAAATTTTTTTTTTTCAAGTAAACTAGGCTTAAATAATTCTTTCTTGGCCTAATAATCAAATTATAGTCAAGGTCAGGATCTATAGAGTTTTTTAAAATTTGTCCTTCATTATTAAAAACTATTGAACTTGGATCTATAATACCTGGTCTAACCTCTAAAAGTTTTTTTTCTAGACTAATATATCGATCTACTTCACTTTTTACATTTGCTCTTGGACCTATAAAATTTACATCCATTTTCAATAAATTCAGAATTTGTGGTAATTCATCTAGTTTATATTTTCTCAAAAATTTACCAAATTTTGTAATTCTAATATCGTTATCACTTGTTGAAGAAAAGATAATTGATTTATCTGGCTTCATGGTTCTAAACTTATAAAAATTAAATAATTTTGAATGTAACCCCACTCTTTTACTTATATAAAATGGGCTCTTTAGATCAAAAATAAAAATTAAAATAGCTATCAATATTAAAGTTGGAAATAAAATAAAAGCCAATATAAGAACTAGAATATTTTTAAAAATCATAAATTTTTAAATGTTTAGATACCAATTTTTTATTATCGATTTATTATTATTAACCATTAGTTTCTTTTTAAGTTTATTTATATCTATCGAAGATATTTTTAGTAGACAAATACTAATAGAAATTTTTATAAATTACTATTACTTATATTTATCAATCTCATTTGTAGTATTTTTTTATTATAAAGATTTTCAAATAATCTATAAGTTTTTTTCATCTACAGATTTAATTAAACTCACAAGAAGTTATATAATAATTAATTCAATATTTTTTGGTGGTATATTTTTTATTGATAGACTTTCAGAGATCCCTAGAAGCTTTATGTTTGTACATTTTCTTCTTGGTTATATTTTTTTAGTATCTTTAAGATTTATTAATTATTCTTATCAAAATAAAAATTCTCATAGCGTAAAAAATATAAGTAGAATTGAAAAAATTATTATTATTGGAAATTTGGAACAATGTAACGAATTTATTAGAACTTCTAAGATCAGAGGGATTGATAAAGAGATTGTAGTTATAGGCGTTATAATAAATAATAAAACATTAGTTCCAGGATCTCTAAGGGGAATACCAATACTTGGGAATACAAAATCTTTAGAAAATATATGGAAAAATATTAACCACAAATTCGATAGTGTAGTTATAGTTTCAGATTTAGAGCAAGAAAAAATTAATTTTTTGTATTCTGTCTCTATAAATAAATTTAAAATTTATGAAGTACAAAAAGATTACATACTACAAAATAAAAAAGAAATTAATTTAAAAAAAATTCATGTAGAAAGTTTATTGGGTAGAAAAAAAATTAAACTTTATGAGACTAAATTAGAAAATTTCTTTTCAAAAAAAGTCATAATGGTTACTGGTGCTGCTGGCAGTATTGGCTCTGAGGTGGTAGAACAATTAATCAACTATAATCCTAAAAAAATAATATGTTTAGATAATAATGAATTTAGTGTATTTAATTTATCAAAAAGAATTGAAAGTAAAAATTATAAGAATCCACCAATTATAATAATAGGTGATGTAAAAAATAAAAATAAACTCGAAAAATTAATTAAAAACTACAATCCTGATGTTGTTATTCACGCTGCTGCACATAAGCACGTTTCATTATCGGAAAGCAACCCAGATGAAGCGATTAATACAAATATATTTGGAACTAAGAACGTCATTGATATTAGCTATAAAAATAAAGTAAAATATTTCTTATTAATTTCTACAGATAAGGCTGTCGAGCCGTCTTCCCTAATGGGACTTACAAAGTTTATTTCTGAAAGATATTGTTTTACCTATTTAAATAAAAAAAATTTTAATGTTTCAATAATTAGATTTGGAAACGTTTTATCCTCTAATGGTTCAGTAGTTCCTATATTTGAAAAAAAAATTCAAGAAAGAAGAGAAATAGAAGTCACACATAAGGATGTAGAACGATTTTTTATGTTACCAAATGAAGCTGTTAGTTTAGTGTTACAATCAATTTTATCATCTTCTAAGAATAAAAATAATTTTGGATCTTACTTACTGGACATGGGAAAACCAATGAAAATAATTAATCTTGCTAAAAAAATGATTGCTTTAAATGGTTTAATACCTGGGAAAGATATTAAAATAAAAATTACTGGTCTTAAAAAGGGAGAAAAATTATCTGAAAAATTATTTTATGAAAACGAAAATCCAAAAAAAGGAAAGATAAAGGATATATTTGAATTAAAAATTAATAAAAATTATACAAATATTAAAAAAGATCTAGATAAGTTACAAAATCAAATTAATAACAATTTAGATAATAAAAAATTATTATTGACTGTGTGGGATATTTATAAAAAACAGATAAAATTTTGGAATCAAAAATGATAGATTTTAGTATTGTAATTCCAACAAAAAATGAAGAAAAAAATATAAAAAAATGTTTAGAAAGTATAATTAATCAAAAAAAAGTAAAAATAGAAATAATAATAATTGATGGATATTCAACCGATAAGACAATTAATATTTCTAAAAAAATTAAAAAAAATAAAAATATTATAATTAGAAATATATTTTTTAAAGGGCCAGCAGAAAAAGCTATTGCTAAAGGAATTCATTTAGCCAAAGGAAAATATGTAGTTTTTTTAGGTGCAGACGATAGAATTTATTCTTACAAAACTCTGTCTGAAATTAATGAACTATTTAAAAATAAAGAGATCGATATAATTTATGGTGGATATCAATTAATAAAGCCTAATGAAAAGAAAATTAAGGATATAATTCCAGATAAGGTTAATTATAAAAGAATACTTAATAATGAAAACTATATATGCGCTACCTCTCTTTATTTTCGAAATACTATATTTAACAAAGTGAAAAAAAATCAAGAAGATGGTTACGATTTTGCATTTATACTTAAAACTTTTAATAAATTTAAAATATTTAAAACTAATAAAATTTTATCTAAATTTAAAATTCACCCCATGAGTAATTCTGGGAATTTTTATAAAAATTTAAAAAACATAGAAAAAGATTGGGAAATATCAAAAAAATATGGAGGCCATCTTTTCAATAATTATCATAGAAGACTATTAATTATAAATATTTTAAGTTTTTTAGGATTATTACAACTTGCAGAGTATAAGAGAAAATTATCCTGGAAAAAAATGATTGGCCTAAATGTAGACTTTGAAAAAAATTCAAAAGAAGTAAACTTTAGATTAAAACAAAAAGTTTAATTTTTTCTCTCTTCTATAATTTTTCTTGGAAGTTTAATTTCTGCCATTTTTTTTATATTCTCAACGGCTTTTTCTCCAAATTTATTTTTAACTCTCTTTAAAAAATTTTTGTTTGTATGATATTTTGTAAACGCTTGATCTCTTAACTCTAATATTTTATCTGCTGAAAGATTTTCAGTCGGCAAAGGCTGTGTGTTGTATGCATGAAAAGAAAACCCCTCGTAATTTTCAGGCAACTTAATATTTTGCTCAATTGCATTTTTGTATAATTGACTTCCTGGAAGTGCCATTGCAGCATAGGTATTCCAACCTAAAGTGCAAAGTTCTTCACTTAATTGATACGTTTTTTTTATACTCTCTTCATCATCACCTGGCAGACCAAATATATAATTAGCCATTATTTCAATATCTGCCTCATGTACTTGTTTGACTATCCTTCTTACATCTACATCTTCGAATTTACCCTTAGATACTTCAAGTCTAATATTTTTGGCTCCGCTTTCTATACCAAGGCACAGCCATTTTATTCCAGCTTGTCTAACTAATTTTAAAATCTCAGGATTTTTTACAGTGTCTATTCTTGAATAGGCCCACATTCTTAATTCATCATTATTATTTAATTTTTTTAATTCTTCACATAATGGTTTGTAATATTTTTGGTTGAGTAAAAACATTTCATCTACAATTCTTATAGTTTTAACTCCATATTTAATTAATTTTTTAAATTCTTTTAAAATGAAATTAGTTGACCAAAATCTCATCCCGCTATAATTTCCTGCAACACCAATTTCTTCAGTATCATTTCTATTGACTATGTTTATCATACAAAAAGCACATTTAAATTGACAACCTAGTGAAGTTTGAATTGCAGCATATGGAGATCTTTTTTGTTCATCATATTCTGCATGCCACATCGGAGATCTATATAAATCGAAAGGTTTTTTTTTATATGGCAATAAATCCCACGCATAACCAGGCAGGTCAATATCCATTCGATCTGTTGGCACTACCTTTTCTGGCGCATTAATAATAATTTCGTTTTTGTCTCTGAAAGCTATGCCTTTTATTTTTTTAAGTGTTTTTGGCTCAATATTTTTTAAGCTCAAAACATTCCACAATGCATAAACTCCTTCATTGCAAAAAACAAAATCAATACTTTTTTCTTCTTGTAAAGTTTTAATTGGCAATGCTTGAACATGCGATCCAGTAAAGCAAATAGGTGTAGAATATTTTTTTTCCTTTAAAAATTCAGAAAGCAAAACTGCACCACTCATGTTAGTGGTTCCTGCATTTACATTCTGCCCATATACAACGAAACAAAGTATTTTAGTTTCTAGTTTTGATAATAAATTGTAGCTTTCTTCTAGTGTTAAGTTTTCAGCCAAACAATCAATTATCTTTACTTTGTAACCTTTTGACCTGCAACTTTCGGCATAAAGCAAAGCCCACGTTGGTGTTTCAATTGCAGAATATGTTTCTGATAATTTTTGATAAATTTTCTTTGCATTGTTAGGAATAATAAATACAACATCATACATAATTTTACTAATATACTAAATTTTTATTTAATGTTATCAAAAAAATTTTAAATGTTTAAAATTATAGGAACAGAACAACTCAGCTCATGCGATTGGGGAAGATTAAACAAAAAAGTTGTTCTCAATGCAATAAAATATGCAATTAATAAAGATAATTGGAAACATATAGATACAGCAGCTGTTTATGATTTAGGCAAAGTAGAAAAAATTATAGGCTTAAATCCAAAAATTTTTAATAATAGTCATATTCTTTCAAAAGTAGGCTTTAGATGGAAAAAGAAAAAAAACAAGAGAGCACATACTTATATTAATATAAACGAAAAAGATATTCAATCGCAAGCTGAAGAGTCTTTAATGAGATTAAAGAAAAAAAAAATTCATACTTTTTTTCTTCATAGGATAGATAGAACCCAAAGCTTAGAAAAACAAATTGAGTTTTTAAATAATTTAAAAAAAAAAGATTATTGTGACAATATAGGTTTATGCAACTTAAGTGCAAAGGATATTAAAAATGAAAATTTAAACCAAGTTGATTTGATTCAAACTGAGATGAGTTTAGTTTGTAATAATAGTAAATTAGTAAAAAATCTTAATAATTCTAGAGTAATTTTACACACTTGCTTAGCTAGAGGATTAATTTCAAACAAAGTTATTAATCATATTCCTGTTTTTGCTAAAAAAAATGATAGACGAAAATATTTAAATGAATTTAATAAAAAAAATATTAATAAAATTAAATTTGCATTAAGTGATCTAACTCAAGAATACGATCTAACAAAGATAAATTCTGCTAAAATTAACTTGGCAACAATTAAGAAAATTTATAAACCTAAAGGTATGATAGTAGGTTTTAGAAGCTTAGATCAATTTAAACAAATTGAAAGTTTTGACAAATTTAAAAATTTAAGTAGCAAAACTGTTAAATTATTTAAATTTTATTCTAACAAAATTGGTAATATTACTGGTAGAGTTAAATAAAAATTTTAAAAATAATGTTAATTAGATTTGTAGATTTAATATTTTCCTCAATATTAATTATTATATTTTTACCTCTTATATTTGTCTTGGGATTAATAATTTTTTTTCAAGATTTTAAAAATCCAATTTTTTCCTCTGTAAGAGTTGGAAAGCACAGAAAAAAATTTAAACTTTTCAAATTAAGAACTATGGAAGTTAATAATATGAGTTCTACTATAAGAACCACAAGAAAAAGTGACCCAAGAATTACCTTTTTAGGAAGATGGATCAGAAAATATAAGTTAGATGAAATTATTCAACTTTGGAACGTGATAATTAATGACATGTCACTTGTTGGTCCAAGACCCAACGTTGAAGAAGAAATAAAATTTTATAAAAATAATGATTTTGATTTATTTAAATATAAACCAGGTATAACAGACTATGCCTCCATATGGTTTATTAACCTAGAAAGTAGGCTAAGCTCTGATGTCACAAAAGATGTAAACAAAGAATACCTTCTAAAAGTAAAACCTCTCAAAAATTATTTAGCTTTAAAGACTGTAAAAAATTTAGGAATTATAAAATATTTATTTGTTTGTTTTTTAACCGTAATAGCTTTTTTCAATCTGAGATTTGCAAAAAAAATAATTATACAAAGCACCAGAAAAAGATGATTTTTAAAGGCTTATATGAAGCAATAACTTTCTTTCAATACTTTAATATTGGTTTTTTTTTACTAATCCTAACCTACGCCTCAATCACAATAAACAAACAAAAAGTTATATTTTACTTATTCGCTTTTTTTTTATTGTCTGAAGTTATAACAATATTTAAATACTCTATCATTGATGAAGTTTTCTTACTGGGAATAATATTTTATTATTGTCATAATAAAAAAGAACAAATTGTTAATTTTATTTCTTCAGAAAAAAAAATATATTTTATTTTAGCTATTATAATTAATCTATATTTCTCAATAAATATAATTTTAGAAATTATAGAAACTAAAGACATTAGATTATTAAGATTTAGCTATTTATTTTTAGCAATGACTTTTATTTTCTTTTTTGTAATGTTCATTCATAGAGGTTATGAAAAAGTAGAATTTACAAAAGCAAATTATAAATTTTTATTCTTACTAATTACTTTTTCTATATATTATTTAATTGCTAAAGGAGAGATTCTAGAACTGTACGCACTCTATGGAAGAATACTTGATCAAGGAAAAACTTGGTCAGGAACATTCAGATCATCATTACTCATTATTTTTTACGCAATAGTTACTATCCAATGTTACTTTTTATCTAAAAAAAAATATCGATTGTATTACATCTATGGATTTTTATTTACCTGCCTGCTTTGGTCTTCATACTTTGATACTAGATCAGGAACAATTTTTGCAATAATGGGCTTATGCTATGTGGTTTTGATGCTAGATAATTTTAAACATAAAATATTAAGTTTATCATTTTTTATAATGATTTTTATAATTCTTTCCATAAAAGGAGAAATTAAAAATTTTACAATTGATTATATTTCTACAAATTTAAAGCATAATTTTGATATCAATATCTTCTATGATAAAGATTTAGAATTAAATAAAAAAATAATTGATATAAATAAAATTTACCCTCAAAATAAAGACACCTTAAAAGACATATCATATCAAAAAATTTTAGATGAAATAAAAAATTTACGGAAATCTTTAAATAATAATAAAGATTTAAATACAAATCAAATTAGTGAATTAAAATTTAAAATCAAAGAAAAAGAAAATGAATTGGAAGAAAAAATTAGAAATGAAAGAGAGAAAAATTATAAAACTAGAACTTCAAATCTATCAAGACTTGCCCAGTACAGAGCATTTTACGAATATATTTCGCAAGCCAATTTAAAAGATTTCCTAATAGGCAGCGGAGTTTATTCTCACAAATTGTTATTAATTCCATACATAGATAAAGTTTATAAAAAATATAAAATAGCCGAACTAGAAAAACACTCTTACGCAAAACATGAAAGAAACGATACTTCTAATTTAAAAATTTTTAGAACCAATTCTTTTATTGGAATGTTTGTGGATTATGGACTTATTGGGTTACTTATATTAATTTTTATAGTTATTTATCCATTTTTTATATTTGTTAAAGACAAATCTGTTTCTTGGAAAAATAAATATAAAATATTATTGTTAGTTTTGCCTACAATTGGATCTTATATGTATATTAACGCAACAGACTCATTGCTTCTATTTGCTTATTTTTATTTTATCAGTTTTTTTAAAATTATGAAAAACTAACTTTTAAAAGATATTGTGCCATTTTTTTAATATTGTTCTTATCCTCCAATTTTTTGAATGCTATTAAAGAATTTTTTTTAAACATTAAATAATCTTTTTTTTTTGATAATTTTTTTACACATCTAAAGAAATCTTCAGAGTTATCTTGATAATTTAATCCACATCTATTTAATTTTATAAATTTAGCAGTTTCTCCTTTTAAGCTTGAAATGATCGGAAGATCTCCACTTAAATATTCTGCTATTTTATTTGGAATTGATAAATTAAAATCCCACAAGTCATTATAAGGTGCGATACCAACATGAGAAACAGATATCAATTTATTAATACTAGCTTTATCTAACCATCCTAGAAAATAGATATTTTTATATTTTTTTTTTCTAAATTTTGTATCTAAATTTTTAATATCTCCATAAAAATAAAACTTAATTTTACTATTAAGTTTGTATATTTTTTCTGAAGCTTCAACTATTGTATTAAAGTTAAATTTTTGTTGGCTATAATTTCCTAAAAAAACAAAGTTAATATTATCAGAATTAACAATATGAGAATAAAGTTTAACAAATTTTATCCTTTTTCTAGTTTTTTTTTTCTCTGAAAGATTAAAATAAGGGATATCCTGACCTGTTTTCTTTTTTAAATACTTTGCAAAACCACTTGATATTGTAATTAAATTTGTAAATTTTAGTAAAAAATCAGTAAATTTTACGTAAATAATTAATAATTTTGATAAAATTAATCTTTTATTAATCTGTGGGCTTCGATAAAAAGTTTCTGGCCATGCGTCTCGATAATCCAAATAGTGCTTTGCTCCTTTAACTTTTGAAAGCAATAGAGCTGAAAAGCTAGTTTCAATCGGTGGGAAAGATGAAATAATAACACTGGGCTTCTTTAAAAAAACACCAACAATAAAAAAACTAATTCCTACCAATATATGATCAATTAGTCTCATTATGGAAAAATTTTTTTTATAACCAAAAGATAATAAATTTATAACTTGAAAATTTTTATTTTTTATTTGACTTTTCTTTATTTCAAATTTTTTTTTTTGATGATTAAAAGTTGATGTAAACCAAATAACTTTTATTTTTTTTCCAATCAAAAATTTGCCTAATTTAGCTGACCTTAGTTCTCTCTCACTAGTTCCAGGCAGAGGTTCACTTGGGGATAAAATCCAGACGATCACTTTAATATTCTTATAATTCTACTTTACTCAAAGATGTATTTATACTATTTATCTAATGACTTTTATTTAAAAAAATAAATACATAGATTTTATAATGATATCAAACAAAAAAAACCTTATTGATAAATCAAAGTGGCTTAGAAAAGAAATTTTTGAGATGGTGATAGGAGTAAATCAGGGTCACATTGCTTCTGCATTATCTCAGTGTGAAATAGTTATAAGTTTATTTTATGGTTCAATTCTTAATTATAAGGAAAATGAACCAGATTTTAAAGATAGAGATAAATTGATAATTAGCAAAGGTCACTCTGCGATGGGAATATACCCAATTTTATCTGATATTGGCTATTTTTCAAAAGATGAATTAAAAAAATTTGGAACCCCAGAAGGAATATTGAGAATTTATGGAGATAAAAGTATCCCTGGAATAGACTCAACTTCGGGCTCGTTAGCTCAAGCACCAGGTATTGCATGTGGTTTTGGATATATCGCAAAACTAGAAAATAAAAATACCAAATCATTTATAGTTTTAAGTGATGGTGAACATTATGAGGGATCTTTATGGGAATCTGCTATGTTTGCTTCTCATCATAAACTGGACAATTTAATTTTTATAGTAGATAGAAATAAACAAATTATTTTAGGTAAAGATGATGATCTTCTAAGTCTAGAACCATTAGATGAAAAATGGAAATCATTTGGATGGAATTGCCATGTTGTAAATGGCCATAGTTATGATGAGCTTTTAAGCGCATTAAATACTTCTTTAATTGGTAATGGAAAACCAACCGTGATAATAGCAAACACAACTAAAGGCAAAGGTGTTTCTTACATGGAAGATGTTACAAGATGGCACAATACTATGCCAAATAAAGAAGAAATAGAAATTGCTAGAAAAGATTTAGAAAAAAATTGTATTGAAATATGAGGAATTATTTAGATTTAACTAGATCTGCAAAATATCCTTTTATGAGGGATGTTTTTATCGACAAAATATATGAAGAAGCAAAAAAAGATAAAGATATTTTTTTTCTTACACCAGATATGGGCGCACCTTCACTAGATAAATTCAGAGTTGAAATGCCAAAACAATTTATACATTGTGGAATATCTGAACAACATATGATTGCGATGGCTGCTGGATTAAGCTTGCAGGGTAAAAAAGTCTATTGTTATGCTATGGCTCCATTCATAACCTCCAGATGTTATGAGCAAATTAAATGTTCAATAGCTGCGATGGATCAAAATGTAAATTTAATTGGTATAGGTGTTGGTCTTGGGTATGCTGATGCTGGACCAACTCATTACACAACAGAAGATATAGCAACTATGAGGGTATTTCCAAACATCGAAGTATTAACGCCCGTTGACGCAATTTCAACAAAGGTAATAGCTGAATACTCAGTTAAAAATAATGGGTTTAGATTTATACGACTAGATAGAGATGCATTACCTGATGTTTATAAAGAGACTAATCAGGTTAACTTAGACGATGGTTTTTTTGAAGTAATTAAAGCCAATGATACATGTATTATATCGAATGGATTTTTACTAAATAAATTACATAATATAATAATATCAAATGAAGTTAATGTGGGATTAATAGATCTTTTTAAAATTAAACCTATAAATAAAATGTTAATTAAAACTTTAGAAAAATATAAAAAAATAATAACTATTGAAGAACAATGGCTGGAAGGTGGCCTAGGTTCATTAATCCTTGAATATCTAAGTGACAACAAATTAACAAAAGAAGTTAAAAGATATGGATTAGAAAGTAAATTTTTCTTTGAAAATGGAGGAAGAGAACATTTGCATAATAATTACGGATTAAATCTAGAAAAAATAATTTCAACAATTAGTAAATGATCATATCGAAAACTCCTTATAGAGTTTCGTTTTTTGGAGGTGGTAGTGATTACCCCGAATGGTATTTAAAAAATGGAGGAGAAGTTATTTCCTCTACAGTAGATAAATATTTATACATATCTTGTAGACATCTTCCAAACTTTTTTAGTCACAAGCATAGAATAGTTTATTCAAAAATTGAGGAAGTGAAAAAAATTACAGAAATTAAACACAGCGTTGTCAGAGAATTAATGAATAATTATGACAAATACTTTAACAAAAATGGGGTGGAAATTCACTACGATGGAGATTTGCCGGCAAGAAGTGGTATGGGATCAAGTTCTTGTTTTGTTGTAGGCATGATACAGTTAATAAATCACTTTCTTAAGAAAAGAATTAAAAAAAAAAATCTAGCTTTACAAAGTATAAATTTTGAACAAGTAAAACTTAAAGAAATAGTAGGATCACAAGATCAAATAGCAGCTAGCTATGGTGGATTTAATAACATTACTTTTTCAAAAGACGGAAATTTTAAAGTCAAAAAACTATTAAATAAAAGTTTAGCTGATAAATTTTTTGAAAATATATTTTTAATTTATACCGGACAAAATAGAACAGCTCAATATATAGCTAAAACATATGTAAAAAATCTAAACCATTCTGATAAGAATATTCATAGGATATTAGAACATGTTAAAATTGCAAAAAAATTGTTTCAGAACTCGAATTTTGATGATGTTGGTAAACTTTTAAATGAAACTTGGAATATAAAGAGAGCTTTAAGTAATAAAGTTTCTAACGATTTTATAGATGATATATATAATTTAGGAATGAAAAATGGATCTTACGGTGGAAAATTACTTGGTGCTGGTGGTGGTGGTTTTGTTTTATTTTATGTTCCTAAAAAAAACCATAAAAAATTTCGTAAAAAAATGAATAAATTTGAGATAGTAAATGTAAAACCAAGCCAGGAAGGATGTCAGATT
>MDSW01129566.1_pt1 | contig 27054 bp, 4 predicted proteins | sample 811171 | NCBI WGS metagenome assembly MDSW01 (sample SAMN05326641, study PRJNA326480) | marine metagenome | isolation source: seawater | place: Atlantic Ocean: North West | collected 2012 | reverse complement strand
GATATCAGGAGAAGAGGAAAATGTCTGCTTTGCGTCATCCTCATCCAGCTGAGATGCCAAAAATACTGACAACGCATGCACGGATGGGTAATCAAAAGCTGCTGTAGCTGGAAGCTCAACTCCATACAACTCCTCGATTTTATTCTTCAACTCCACCCCTGCTAGTGAATCAATTCCACTATCCATCAGGGGTTCATCAGGAGCGATGTTTACTGCCGCAACTTCGCGAACAACAGAGAGTATATCATTTGAGATAGCTGCAAGTCTCACCTCAGAGTTGTTTCTTGTTTTCAGCGTTATTTTTTCTTTTGCTGGAATAGAGGAACTCAATGCAAAATTCTCGGTCGATGAGACATTATTATTTTGAATATATGAAAGCAAAGTAGTAGTGCGTGTTGATCCTGTTATGGAGTCAAGCACGAACCCAGTTAACTGGAATACAATGTCAGTCGATGTGGTATCTGCAACATAATCAAATAATGGAGGCGTGGGTTTGGGAAGATATGACAAGAACACATGCCATTCAAATGGACTAATGGACACGTCCGCAAGATTATCTTCCAGTGTAGTAAACAATGCATTGAGACCTTTTGTTGGACTCACTGTAGCTATACCCATCCGAGCTGCCCGCCTCAATATGAACTCATCCGCCATCCCCCCACCTGACCACCCCCCCCAATTTACACTCATTGATGGCACCCCACTAAAACGATGAAATCGGGATGCACTATCAAGAGAAGCATTCGCGGTTGCGTAGTTTGATTGTCCAGCTGCGCCAAGCAAAGACGCAATCGATGAAAAGAAAATAGTTGGACCTGATGCGCCAAAAAGTATAGGAGGCGATGTGACTAACCGTACCGCCCCGCTATGCTTTGGGGCAAACACCCCACGAACAGTTTCCATATGCTGCGACAAGAGTTTACGGTCGGCAAGCAAGCCACTAGCGTGAAATGTAGTAAATCCAGCAGCATTGCATGCGACCATATCAGTCTGGAGTGCGACCCCTTCCATGTTAGATATGTCTGCTTTTGCAATAGAAACAATTGTTGCAGTAGATACAAGGTTTGACAGAGTCATTTGGCTGTCAAGTGCGCGTCCAGATTGACCTGTGAGTATTATTTTATTCGCTTTTGACCGGGTGGCTAGCCATAACCCCGTGCGAGCTCCGAGAGCACCAGATCCGCCAGTAATTAGGGCCGTTTTAGGTGACACAGTAAATGCCTCGTCAAAAGAAGGGGTTCGAAGAATGAATAATATGTCTTTTATCGTCTGTTGTTGGCGAATCACGCAGTTAAACGCGACGTGCACATCATCTGCAGTTAATAAGTTCTTCTTAGCAGACTTGCTATAACCCAAACCATCGGCAACTTCAAGAGCAGTGATATTTACCACCTGAGAGATCATCACGTGCTTGTCCATCATATTGCTGCATCGAAGCGCATCCAACCTCTCTAATAGTGCTGCCGAGAATTGTGCAGCCATGATACACGGTACATTTGCAATGTTGGAGGGTAATGCTGCCACGTAATGATCGTGAGCTGTTATTGCACGCGATACATGGCCATAATGTAGTCCTACAACTGCTTCACCAACAGTGATTGTAGATGTTTTCAGAATTCTTGCACCAACTTGAACAACACTGCCAACAAATGCACAAAATGCGCAAGCAGCTAATGTATTCGCAGCTTTGGCACCAAGAGTAAACCCTACGATATCATGCAGGCTCGGTGATGATGCAATGATATGAATCGCATATCCTTGTTGAGGTGCGGGGATATCAAAGCGCCTCTCACCTTCTATAACTTTCAAGGAAGATGGTCGCATTTGCCACATACGGACAATTTTTGACATCGATTCCGCCGCACCGCGTATTGTGGTGTCATGTCTCTGCCGTGCGTCAGCTTGATTGGTGGTGCATGTGTCTGTACTCTGATAGAGCCTTATCAAATCCATGGGGTCACCATCTATTGCAACACCTTCTATTCCAGGTACCTCCTGTGACAATGTACGAATCAACGCATGCAACGTTGATCCTCGTGTGTTCATCGGATGTGAAGACATATGCATCACGCTAATTGATGATGATATTGGCAATGCCCCACGGGTATTGACCTTGAACGTTGTCAGTATCCGTTCAGCAAGAAGTGTTTGTGAAGCTGCGACTGCGCTAGCAACTTCAGAAACAACCCTTAATCTTATAGGGATACGCTTGTTTTCCGCGATAAACATGTAGTAGGGTTTTGCCGCAAGATGAGCAATGACAGGTGCGCCAGGTATAGTCTCCCATCGAATATAATGGTTAACATCCATTCTCATTGAAGACGTGGCCTTGGAGATAACTTTAGTTGTCATCGTTGACGCATCCTTGCTTGCCGAAGATTTTATTAGAATATTTTTGATGGAAACAAGAGATCTGGTACCATCACCTAAGCTATGATTGCTGCGTCGTGCACGATCTTCAGGACTTGCAACTTGCTGCGCCGATGCGAATTGGTGTTCCACGTGCATCGACGATGTGGACGCATCATATCCAAATGCGCACGAGTCGATAGCAGCAGGAACATGGCCACGATATATCTTACCTTGTTGGTCATCTCGTGACTTAAATAAGTCAGATGCATCGGCGATTGAAGCGACGAGGTGTATAGCATTGTCTACAGCTTCGATGTTGATCCATCCAGACTCATTTGCTGAGGACATAAGTTGCGCGACAGTGTTGCTCTGCGGCAACGACTGCCCCTTAGGGAAAAAGTCTACGTGTGCCAGAAGCGTTGTGGCATCAAATGCCACCAAAGACGCAAAGCCGGTGAAGTGCCGTCGCACAGTTCCAGACACATGCGTCACGATGAATGACGAAGGTGAGGGTGACGTAGAAAGAAGCCTGATTGAGCCGTCTGCACTCTTCCGAACTTCAACCGTGGTCGATGGCACTGCTTCATTTCGGTAGGGAATGGTCGATACCACCAAAGGTGTGGACAAAATCACATTTGCAATAACCACATATCCATGCAGTTCACTATCATTGGCACACATGGTCGCAGCGACCATCACTGCTAGTGATGCTGCCGCTGGGAATAACGAGCGACCCAAGACTTGGTGGTCATGCAAAAATGGAATCACGCGCGTTCCATCCATATCAAGTTCGATCTTATCTTCGTGTGCGCCATTAGTTGGCAGTGCTGACCACTGCATAAGCATAACATGTAAACAGGGACGATAAGAAAATTGATTTGCATCTCGAACCCAAATGAAGCTTGCTGAAAACTTCAATCGTGGTTTCTGATGTCTCGAGCAGATACAAGCGTGAGCATTTACACCACTCATTCCGAAACTAGAAGTCGCCGCAGTCTCAACGGTAGAATCGCGCACAAACAAAATCGAGGAGCATCTAGTTCGGGGTGCACCTGGTCCGCATTCTCTACCTGTCTCAAACGCCGATGCCACGAACGGATTCAAATCACGAAGGTGTCTTACCGACGGCGTGTCTCGGTGTGAAAGCGCACATGCAGCAGCAAGAAGACCACACACCCCTGCAGCACCCTCTGTGTGACCATAATGAGCCTTTGGGGCCCCCAGAAGGAGTTTTGCGTTGGTATCACTGTAGTTTGTGTTTACGTCAGCCAACTCTATGACATATCGAGCAATTGCCGCCGCTTCGATAGGGTCACCCAGGTTAGTACCTGTCCCGTGTGTTGCTATGTACTTAGTACTGGTGGCTGCATCGCTTATGCCATGAACACTAGTCGCTGCTTCTTCTCGAGCAACATCAAGTAATAGTAACTTCTGTGAAGGACCATGTGGTGCTGTTAGTGCACTACTGCGTCCATCCTGGTTTATAGCTGACCCTGCCAGCATGGCGTTTTCGATGAAAACAAGAGATTCAGTGCCACCGATGACAAAAACCCCACATCCTTCCCCTCGTCCATACCCATCCGCTGAAGTGTCCATTGTCTTGCATCGTCCAACTCGCGATAAGGCTCCTATCGCACAGATAACCGATGTGTTGATGTACAACAACGTAAGATTGACACCTGCAACAAGACCTGCGTCAGCCTCTCGCATTCCAACCTCTCTCCATGCCAGGTGGGTCGAAACGAGCGATGAAGAGCACGCGGTGTCTGTGCTAATGCATGGGCCACTCAGATCAAGGCAATACGACATGCGGCCACACATAAACGCGCTGCCACTTCCAGTGCCTGCATATGCACCTGCGTCAACACCATATTCACGTTGTAAATGAGGTACCTCATTGTACATACATCCTACGTACACTCCTGTGCGCTCGCGAATACTTGAGATCTTAACTTCAAGACTCAAGAGGTTAGCAACAGCGCACGTTCGTAAGCATGTTTCTAGTAACAAACGTTGTTGTGGGTCCATATGCAGGGCCTCTGTCGGAGACATTCGAAATAAAGTTGCGTCGAAATGCTCCGTGTGTGTACTTTCGAGGAAGGCTCCGTGGCGGACCGTCACAACACCTATTTCTCTTACTGAAAGTGGGTCATAGTGTCGTTCAATATCGTATCGAGCGAGTGGGACGAGCTTTTGAGGATCCGTCCCCTCATGCACTAATTGGCACAAAAATGACTCCGTAGAGTCCACGCCGCCAGCATACACTGCGGCAGCTGTAGCAATAGGTATGAGCTTGCCATATCTCCCTGAAGGCAGCAGAACTCCCTTCGAATCGAGACCACGATCAAAAAAATGAACAAGAGCAGGATTGATGCCAGTATGCTCATCGGGTTCGTTCTTGTCTAACAAACCCATGACATCGACAATGTGTCTCCCAAGCGCTGCAGCAGTTGGATTATCCAGAGCTGCCGTCGGCTCAAGCTTTACGTTAAACTCTGTCTCTGCTCTTTGCTGTAGCTCTATACCAGCAACAGAATCAAGTCCCGACTCCATCAGTGGGTCGTCGTGCTGAATGTTGACATTCGTTGATTCGGCCAAGAGAATTAGAAGTCTATTCGTGACTGCTTCGACTGCGAGATCACCGTGCAAGTGAGCATATGCAGCTGGTGGAGTCCTCCTCCGAAGACCTTGTGTTTTAACGTGCAAGCCTTCAGACACCATATTAGAGAATCCGAAGATATTTTTTTCCGAACCAGGAAGAAAATCATTAAAGACAGACATCCTCGAAGTGATGCGTGAATCTAAGGAAAGTGAAAGGGTCAGCCATTCGATTGGAGTCACAATCATTCTACCCTCTGACGGAAAAACACCACCGCCAGAGGAAGCCGCGAAAGCCAACGCCCGCACACCTTCGTCAAGAGAAAGTGCACCATATCCATACTTCTCTGCAGCTTCTGACCCACCGTTTGCGGCCATGCCTGTGTTTTTCCATGCGCCGAATGCACAACTGCCATTGACTGCGCCACGGACTCGCTCAATAATTGCAAGACCTTCAAGAGATGCATTTGCTGCTGCATAGGGCGCTTGACCAATAGAGCCAAAAAATGAGGCAATGGACGAAAACGAAACAGATGCATCGAGAGGCGTCCCCAATAAGTCGCGAGACGGACGAAAGTGACGTAAAAATGCAACAGACTTCGGGGCAGCAACAACACGGATGTCGCCAGCAGTTTGACGCGTAAGAATAGCATCACGAAGTAAACCCGCTGCATGAAACAATAACGATGCGTCGCGACCAGTGATCACACGTGCATAGAACGCATCTTCGGCTACTGAGATATCAGCAGAAATGGCAACAATGACACGAAAGCAATTCTCAACGAGATAACCAAAAGCTTGTTCTGCAGAGCGACCCGTGCGCGACACAAGGATAGGGTGCATACCGGGAGGTCGATACGCGCATTTTTTATCATCATCATCTGAAATGTGTCGGTGGTTGGACTGGTGTCCTACAAGCCATATAGCAGCGTTGAGTGCGATGGCGCCGAGACCTCCCGTCACGAGTGCGCGTTTTTCGCACCCGAGAGCGAAGGGGGTCGGTGGTGCAATCGCACGAAGTGATCGTTTGACAGTGATGTCCTCGTTTAGCTCTTCAATGCTGACAAGTCGAGGCGTTGCACATGCCCCACCATAGTTCAACCCACTGTGTAAATTGTCTGCTTCTAAATTGTTTCCGTGATGAATACTGTAAGTATCAACTAATGCGTAGTCCATACCATTCAAGCTCGATGACGAAGGCATTTCCGTCGCTGCAACAGTCCATACTCCCCACACTGCGTCTGCCAAGTTTCCGGGATTGGAATTCGATGCAACGGTGGTGGCAGGGCGGAACGGATGCGCATCACGTGTGCTAAGTGAAATAGATACTTCTTTGGTGGTGTTTATACGTGCTTGCAAAGTTTGAACAGACCCTGCAGTTGCACGCACCAATGAAGCTGCAAGCTTACTTGGTGTTGCCAATCTCGCGATGCGACAGCTATCCGCAGTTGAAACGTGAGTGACACTACGGGGTTGCGCATCCCAAATAATTCGGTAAAATGCACGTCTACTGCTGTGCTTTTTTTGTGTGGGTTTTAGCGCATGTTTCTTTGATTGTTTTGTCATTTCATCAAACGCGTGTCGATGCACGGCACGTACCTCCATGTTGCGCAATCGACCAAGAGCTGCACTTCTAGGGCTCGTCAGCTCGTGAGACGACATTTTTGATTTTTGAAAATTGTCTCGATCATTACCCGGAACGTGTACAGAGGCCCGAAGGGATGATCCGCCAGGATGATTCATTCGTGCACTGAAAGCTGAAAACCCAGTAGGTATTATCAATCTTGGCTGGTTTGATGCTTTCGAGACAACGTGTGATGCAGCAGCGAGCTGTAACATGTTGTCCAATGCCGACGGTTCGATGCGGAACGGCGTATAATTGTCCGATAGGTCTTCAATTGAACCATGAGCGAATAGCCCTTTCCGGAGCGGCGAGGCCGTTATAGAAGGAAATGTTATCCTATTCAACATATTCAGAAAATCATTGGTCCTCTGTACCGTTGCATCACATGCACCTGGCTGGTGTGCAAGATAATGCACATGAGCACATAGGTGTGGATTTCCTGTTTTTCTTTCAGACACTATTTCCACGTTACTCCCCACTGAATCTGTCCGCAATTGAATTACAGTCGTCATTACTTGTGAATTATCTTTCGATGTCTCGGGTAGAAGTAAAGGCACAGGCATCACTCCGCATACCACAGCTACACAATCAGCAATCATACAGTCACCCAGAGTACAAACACCGCTAGTTGCAAGGTCCATAAAGCCTGCAGCAGGGAAGAGTGCATGCCGCATCACCCGATGATCCCATAAACCGTGATGCTTCCGTGGGTCTAGGAAAACATTCTGGATACTTGTTTGAGGCGAAACGCAACGAATGTCGCTCAGCAAAGTGTGTGCAGACATTGGCACTACCCATTGTCGTTTGCAGTCGAGGACATTGATTGAACAATATGTGTACACGATTGGTGACTTGACATTGACGATTTGCGCTTGAAGTACCACGTGACTGTTTGTTCCTTGGAAAGCAAACCCACTTATACCGCATGAAGGACCAGTTGATGTCACTGGTCCTGCCAATATTTGGTTCGATTGTTGCCGCAACACCTGTATCGAGACTGCAGATGTTTCTGCGGATGACTTGCTTGCAGCAGACAGCATCACACTGATCACGTGTGGATTTATGCTCCTAAGATGACTCATTGCCGCTGTGCATGCGTGCAACATATCATTCAACGGCTGAGCAACTCCGACCATGCCAGCAGCAGTTTCTGTATGCCCGACGTGGGATTTAACCGCCTCAAGCTTCAGTGGCGCGTGCAGAGTATCAATTGCACGCTTATATACGGTCACTACGGCTCCTACTTCAATTGGATCACCAAGTGGCGTGCCAGTGCCGTGCATCTGTAGATTTGTAACATCTGTTGCATCCAGATTAGTGTCCCGTAGTGCGGCACAAATCACTGATTGTTGAGAGGGGCCATTTGGTGCAGTAAGAGAACTAGATCTCCCGTCCTGATTTACGGAGGATCCAATGACAAAGACACAGAAGGACATCGTTCTCGAAAATGTGTGACGGCCAATGCACTCAATGAAGATCACGCCTCGTGCCTCGCCCCGGACATATCCGTTTGCTGAAGCATCTAAGGTTTTACATCGACCTTCAGGAGATAACATCCCAGCCGCTGTGAACAAACCCGAGGTCAACACACTCATGATGGCGCTGACGCCGCATGATAGCGCCGCAAAAATATCGCCAACTTGCATCGCACGTGTTGCCACGTGTGTGCTGACTATAGATGCTGAACATGCCGTATCCACTGCCAAGGATGGTCCCCGGAAGCCAAAAATGAAAGATATTCTACCGGCAGCAACACTGAGAACGTTGCCTGGCAAGATGAAAGCGTTGAGTAACATGGCAGTTGGCAACACCTGATCGATAAGATAGTCTGTTCCGCTGATACCAACGTACACGCCGATACCAGGAATTTCACCTTCTAGATCGCTGATCTGTTGTTTCGTGGGCTTTGCATGTGCTTGCACATGTAAGACGCCCTCAAGCAACCATCGATGTTGTGGATCTGTGACAATCGCTTCAGCTCGAGAAATACCAAATAGAGATGCATCAAATATATCACCTTGATCGATAAAGCTTCCAAAAGGCGGTACAAGTGCAGACGTGGCCTCATACTCTAAATACATATCCCAGAATTGTTGCATGTCCCACCGTTCTCTAGGCACACGCGAGATGGCATCGCCGGTTCCTGAGACATCGGCAATAAACCCAGAACGGGGTGTTGAGGGTAGAACAAATGACGCATCAGATACGGCGGTTGAAGTAGCAAATGATTCAGCGGAGTTGAGCATAGTACCAGAGCTGGTTACGTTATTCTTGCTACGGACTTGATAAGGACGAATGGTTTTATTTTCTTCAGAACGTGTTTCTTTCTCGTTGTTACCACTGTTGACCTGTTTGCAAATGAAAGATGACAATGCTGCAGCTGATGGGTAATCATATAAAGCAGTTTCCGGAAGGCAAACGTGGAATTCGGACTCCAATTGCGTCTTCATACCAGCCCCAGAAAGTGAGTCTATTCCCGCATCTATAAGTGGTTCATCTTGGTCTATGGTGCGGCCAATAAGTTCGCTCAGTATGGCAAGCACCCTACTGAGGACAAAGGTCGAATCAGTATCCTTGCTGCTTCTATAACCTTTATGACTACAGTTTTCTACTTGAGATGATTGAGAGTGACGCGGTTTAATGTCGCCGTGCATGCTGACGTTCTTTGCTCCACGCCCAGTGTCTTGTTGTTGTTCAATTATGAATGTCACAAGGGCATTCGTAGTGGGGTAATCAAATATCACAGTTTCAGGTAGATCAACTTCAAATTCATTTTCCATTTGAGACTTTAGCTCTAACCCAGACAGTGAGTCTAGCCCAGCGTCTATCAACGGCTCGTCTGGTCCAATGTCACGCCCAATGAGTTCACTAATTATATTTTCAACGCGCGGCTGAATATCAATTCGGACTGCACTGGATCCAACTGCTGTTGTAATGCGATTGTATTGCGGGTCAACCTCGAATTGTTCTTTCGTAAAGTTGCCCGAATGATTTACGTTCCTGCATTTGGTGTCAGCACTACCTGCAAGCTCTGAATAAATGAACTCAGACATAGCCTCACTATTTGGGTAATCAAACACTGCTGTTTGCGGAATTTCAACGCCAAAGGTGATTTCAATCTTTGATTTTAGCTCGTCGCCCGATAGAGAGTCCAGCCCCGCTTCTATCAGGGGTTCATCAGGCTCAACATCTCGAGCAATCATATCGTTGATAATGGTCATTACGCGGAATTGTATGGCAGGGAGGCTCCAAAATGATGGTTCATTTGCAATAGAGGCCGCCGGTTCAAGCTCGTATGTACCGATTTTCCCCTTGATCTCACTTCCAGTTAATACATTCTTTGCTGTTACATGATTTACTAAATCACGGCACATATCAGGCAGAGGATTTAGCACTTTCCCAAGTTTTTCCCAACTAAATGGGCTCACTGCAACAGTGTCAATGCTTCCCATATTTTCAAGCATCCCGAACAGTGACATCACTCCCTGCCAAGGCTGCAACACTCCCATACCAATCGCATCAATGCGTGAGAGTATATGGTCATTATCGGCAGCCATGCCTATTTCTCCCCATGCACCCCACTGAATTGAAATGGCAGGTTTGCCTTGGCCACGGGTTCTTTCTGCTAGACGATCTAGGGCTGCATTTGCGCCGGCATAGTTCGTCTGACCCGCACTTCCCATGAGCGATGCAACTGAGGAAAACAACACGATTGCATATAACGGCACAGGTCGTATTTGAGCTTTTAAGCGGACAATAGTTGAAGATTTAGCCCCAAAGACGTCTAGAACACTGTCCATTTTTTGTCTGACAAGCATCGCATCGCGCAAAATGCCTGCGGCATGGATCAACGAACCAGCAGGCAGTCGATGAGAGTTGATTGCTCCAGTAGAAACGTCTGCAAATACATTAGCACACTCCTCTAATGAAGATGTGTCTGCTCGATCGATTGTCACCACCCCTGAGCAATTCCGAAGTTCATGCGTAATCTTCCCTCGTCCAGCGCGACTGAGTAAACGTATGTCTATCGAGCCATGACGCGCAAGCCATGTTGAAGTTTCAAGACTCAGGGACCCTAAACCACCTGTGATAACAATTGCTGTTCGTGTGCCCGCATAAGAAAATGGAATTGGGTCACATGAGAGCGTCACGAGGGCAGGGCAAAGAAGATTTGCTGAGTCGCTGACGATGTGACGAACTAAGTATGATTTCATTGATTTCGATCCAGTGTCGATTACTGATGAATAGCGATTAGCCGCAGGATGGAGTGTGACATAAGGGTGACTCAACACACCACCTGAGGTGCCCCAATTCGCAAATGATCTTGCTATGAAATCAAGCGCCGCGGTTGAGCTTTGGACCGATTTTCCTGCCAAATCCACGAGGTTATGCACGCGTATATCTGGCCTCGTGTCAAGAAGAATAGAAATGTCGAGTTCAGGGCCATCCTCGCGGAGGAATGCGCCAGAGCTGACACCACATCCAACAATAATTTCTCTGACTGCTTCTACTCGCCGAACTGTTGCCCGAGACATCTTCACGAGCGTGCCACCGAAGGCGAGCACATCAAATGCGTCGACCAGTTCTTTCTTCGTATCAAAATAACCAAACACTGCAGTCGCCTTGTGCCCTAGAGGTAGCTCTTTTGGATCCGAAACCCAGTGCACTCTGTCAGTGTTTGCCTCCTCGTCATCAATTTGAGCAGCCGCGGCACGAGAAACTGGACAATTGAGATAATCTTGTAAGACGATAATGTTGTCTAATTTTTTGTCGAGCGAAAGTGCGACCTGTAGACACGCATGTGCAAGTACATGTGGTCCTGGTAGTGCGGCTGCAGATTCGAAAAAGATGCCCTGAGGGAGTAACCGACACTCTGCAATTGAGACGAGCGCGGATGAAGAAATTGTTGTGGCGCTGCTGGAGCGCATCACACCAAAGACCGCAGTGCCGACCTCGGTTGGGAAAGAATTACAACTTTCCATCACAGTACCGACGAATCCAACGAGAATTTGATCTCTTTTTGCTGTGTCTACATCCTCATCCTCACCGCACAAGCAATGCCAAGTGACGTCTTCTATGGATGCACTCGTTGCCAGAATCCTGACCATGACATTTTCACTCGTCACAACTGCAGGACGTAATGATGATGTATGTGACAGGGAAGCTCCGTGGTTCAACGGCGTGAGATTGGGCGATCTCCAATGCCCGCCACGCGTTGTCTTCTCCCTTGTGACACCGAGCCTATAGTCACTAACGGCAAAGATATTCGCTTCCCGATTCAAATTTGAGGTTGCATCGACATCAACCGAGTCAATCTGGCACTTGCGGCACTCCTGAGCGACAGTTCGTGCCATGCCGTGCATAGCAGCAGTGGTGATGAATCTTTTGGTTGGCGTCTGCAAGTCAGAGGAGATCGGAGTGTTGGAAATTGCAACAACACCGCCAGCAGTGCGAACCAATGCCCGATTCACCATCGTTTTTGTGCTTCCGATTTGAAATAGTGCTATGGCATCAGCAGGATGGGCACGTCTTGATGAAGAAGTCATGGAGTGAGGAGGCGCAAGTGGCCTTGTCTCCTTGCAACACTCCAATTGAACTGGTGGTGGGTATGCGAGCCATTCCAACGAATATGTGATTATTGGGATTTTCGATGGATTTATTTTGACAACCATTTTCTTTGTCTTGGTGGCTACCATATTCCTCTGCAGCATTTTGGTGGCAGCACGCATTTCCTTCAACCCCAACCCCAATAGCCTCATCAATAGACGCCCACCTAATGCACATGCTAGCTCGTGATTTGTTGCCTGTAGGCTACGTGAGGATGAAGATGCATTTTCTCCACATGCGTTTAAGTTTGTCGTGCGATTTGTTTTTAATGGTGCGGCGAATGCTTCGACGCCAGCAGGTACCTTTAGTGTTGAATCATCTCCACCTTTCTCGGATATCGCTCCTGCAAGCTGCATCGCATTATCGATACATGCGGGATGGATGTGATAATCCAAGTAATTGTCAGCAGCTGGTGCTCGTATGCCACCACTTGCAACAGGTTGGATACTAATTACAGTCTTTGCCATGAAATATGAAAGCAGGCTCTGGGGCGTGACGAAATTTGCGTCATTGGCAATTTTACCATCTCCACACTTCAGCATAGTTTCCGTGTGTGTTCTTTCAAGCATAGTAACAGTCGCCATAAAATGTGTGGAGGAAATTTGCCCAAAACTACGAGGCAAAATTGATGAAATCTCGACTTTTGGTGACCCATTCAACATGCACCATGCAAGACCAATTGTGGTCCGCTGATTATGATTTATTTCTGCACTGGTGTCGTTGCAAGTTGGAGGAATCGGAAGCAACATGGGCAGTGGCAAGATGCATTTAGTAATTGCAATGTCAGCAGCATTCGTGTAATCTGTCGGCAAAGCGATCAAGGTGCCTGCAACAGCTGCTTCCAGGAATCCTGCCCCTGGGAATAACACTCTTCCTAAAACTTTGTGGTCCCAAAAATGCGCATGGAGTCGCACATCTAACTTCGCGTGTACAGCCCAATATTTGATATGAACGTCAAACGAAGGAGATGCAAATGATCGCAGAGCTGCGTGCGGCTGAGGTAACACCCAATGTCGTTGTCTATCGAAAAGCACGTGTTCATTCACGGCACCTGCACAATTATGCGGTCCTTTATGAGAGTCAAATCGAGTACCCATTATCGCCTGACCATTTGTTCCCTGAAATGCAAACGAACCAACACCACATGCCATCACATTATCGTCTCCAACGTTCACAGCCGCTGCGTTCTGACGGGAAATGCGCACCAATTGTCTTGCAGTCAAGGCATCAGCTTCTAATGAAGGCATGTACTTGGACGATTTTAACACACTCACAACGTGCGGGTTGAGGTCTGTCAAATGTAAAATTTTACTGCTGGCCATCTCATTCAGTGACAATAGTGGTTGCATCAAACCTATTATACCTGATGCACATTCCGTGTGGCCAATGAACGATTTTACTGCTTCAAGCACCAACGGTGAACCACTTGATCGCCTGAGCACTGCAAGACTTGCTCCAAATTCGATGGGATCACCGAGACTGGTACCAGTTCCATGCAATTGCAGTGATGACATGTTCTCAGGAAGCATCGAACCGACGGCAAGCGCGACACGGATTACAGCTTGCTGAGCTAACCCACTCGGCGCAGTCAATCCGCTGGACCTTCCGTCCTGGTTAACTGCAGTAGACAAGATCATGGCAACATCAATGTCTCGAACGATTTCAGCTGTACCACTGACTTCTAAAATCAATACACCTGCGCTTTCGCCGCGGACATATCCGTCTGCAGAGGCGTCCATGGTCTTACATCTGGCGTCCTCAGACAACATCCCGGCAGCAGAAAAGGTGGCGGTGCCACTGACAGCTAAAATAGAATGAGTACCACACGCCGCAGCTCGGTCAATTTCTGTACTCGTCATCGCTGCACTCGCTAGATGAGTGCTGACAATGGACGAGCTGCAGGCAGTATCCACAGAAAGTGCGGGCCCGTGCATTGCAAACACAAAGCATAGGCGCCCGGCAGCGCAAGAAAGCGTGTTTCCTGTTGCAATGTATGGATGGGTGGTGCCCCAAAAGCTTAAGACAAAACTATGTTGATACCCTTGGTCTGCGATGCCAACATATGCACCAAAACCAACCGTATTGCATTGGTTTCTATCCCGGTCGTCAGGTCGAGCTCGTAGCGTGCACGTATGTGATGTCCGTGCGTGTTCGAACATTTCAAGCAAAATCCGGTGCTGAGGATCCATTAGTGTCGCCTCAATCTGAGCCACCCCGAAAACTCCAATATCGATAAAATCAATCCCATAGTGCATAAATCCCCCGAGTGACGGTAGCAGTTTTTGCGTTTTGTCTTGATATGCTTGCATATCCCATCGCTCTCGCGGAATGCATGTGATGGAATCACCGGTTGCAGGGGTGTTTGGAATGAATGGACGAGTTGGTGCTCGAGAGGAAGATCCTGTAATAAGCAAGACACGGGCAGAGTTGTGGTATTGGAGGCGCATCCGAGAATGATCGAGAACCTTTGTCGAGGAAAAACTTTCCGATTGCTCCAAACCTAGATCATTGCAAACTTTCTGTGTCAGTGCATAAATTGTAGGGTAATCATAAATAGCAGTAGCAGGAAGTTCAGTTCCGAACACAGTATCAATTGAGGTCTGCAACTCTGCGCCGGTAAGAGAATCAAGACCAGCACTCATCAGTGGTTCATCGATTGCAACATTATGATTGCCAGTAAGTGAAGTGAATGTGCGTATGATGACGTCTTCGACATGTTCATGGCAGACTAGGACATGATGATCATGACTTAAAAGATTCTTTGAAATTGCGCCACTAGATACGCCAGCTTGCATGACATCAAAGGAAGATGGCACCGATTCAACCGTACTTTTTGGAATGACCATATCAGCACACACGGCTTGGCAGACTGCAGGCAAGGGCTTCAGGTGTCTCACAATCCGTGACCAGTCAAAGTTGCTTGCCGCTATTATTCCATTGGATCCATTTTCGTCCTTGCAGTTCTCTATGGCTGACAAATTGCGCAGTAACATGGTGAATACGGCGACACCACAGAGAGGAGTGACTAATCCAATGCCCATGCGCTTGACAGAGTTCAACATGTTAGGACTTCTCGCCGCCATTCCATCTTCGCTCCATGCACCCCATTGCACACTCGCGACTGGTCGCCCACCTCGACGAAGACGCATGGTTACACCATCAAGAGCAGAGTTTGCTCCAGAGTACCCTACTTGGCCCATAGAGCCAAATAATGCAGCAATAGATGAGAAAAACACACACGAATTTAGAGCTTCTGCGCCGCCTCCTGCTAGTCGCCTCTCACTATTGACAACAGGGGGAATTTTCGGAGCCATAACGCAACGAATTGTCTCTGTACACTGACGAGAAATATATGCATCTGAAAGTGCCCCAGCTGCGTGAACCACGTCTGAAATTCCACGAGGATAAAATGCAATATTAGAACGCGCATTCTCAGTTACCTCAGAAAACTCTTCTATCGATGCGATATCACATTTTAATAGTATGACAACTCCAGAGGGTGCAGAATCTCCACGAAATTTACTGTATAGGTGCCTCACAGCGGCGTACTTGTTCATGTTATTCCTGGTTCGACCTGAACGACAAGGAAGAGTGACACAACTCGTCGGGTTTCCCTTAAGCATCGAAAATGCGACTGTTGAGCCCAATGCACCCACACCACCCGTGATAAAGAATGCACGCGATGACTGATAATCTCTCAAGTCAGTGTCATTTGAAATCAATCTACGCATATAATTATGAACTTCTCGAATATTCGCTTTCATTACCACTCCTTTAGTTGAATTGGCACAACAAACAACATCGCGCAGAGTTAGACACTGTGAATGCGTTCGGTCGACTCTTGAATTGTTGGATAATAAGCACAGCTGAGACTGATAGATAACCCCAGCATCATCACATGATTTCATTGGTATCGTGGTGATACTAACGTAGGAGGAATACTCAAGAGTAGCCGTGCGCATTATGCCATGTATGGTATCATTGACAGTAAAAGAATCACGCAAGAGGACGTCGACAGACGAGACGACAATGCTGCCACGTGAGGCGAGTTGCTGCAACAATGCAATAGATGAACACGTCGCTGCCATGTGATGAGATGGCGAAGACGCGGCAACTGTAGAAGAATAACGGGAGAAACTATCAAGGTGTTGACAGCTTTCTATGTCACTGTAGCCCATCTGGACCCTCGACGGGATAGCAAGTCTCTTGAGGTAATAACACGAAGAGGATGATGTCACAGGTGCTTCCTCCGATGTCAGAACTAAGTTTGGATCAACAGAAAGATATCTGGACGCAGATATTTTCTTCGTTATTAAGCCAAGTGCCTTCGAATATCCGTCCCCTAGTGCATGATTGCTAACATTTTGGTCGCGCGCAAGCGTCAGTGCCCACTCGGGACATGAAAAGATGTCATTCTCGTCTGTTTGAAAAAATGCCACTGCAGTTGGAATTGCTAAAGACAATAATGACACATATGCTGCGACACCTGCGTGCATCATCACATCGATCAAACGTGGGTACGTATATTTGTCACTGGGATGACATCCTCCATTCATTTTACCGTGACTAACTCGAGTGTGCACGTGTGAACGACAGATGTTACCACGTAAGTGTATGTGAAAGGAGTGAAGAGAGGTGATATTCCTTGATGAAACCAATTTGGTCGCAATAGGGGGAGTGGCTGTGCATCTATACTTCGACATGGCGAATCGGACACCAACAGCCATGTTTTCTCCAAATGTTGTTGACAGCGTTGCAATACTGTGTAAACTCAGTTCGCATCGCATAACTGTCATGCCCGTAATGAAAAGAGGTTTGACGAACGTGACGTTTGTAAGAGCACGTGAAGTGTCACTGAATTCTCGTTTTACCTCATGGTACACTGCTTGCGTCGCTGCTAATGCCGCAGACATGCTCATCGCAGCCGGGAGAATTGCGCATCCACAAACGCGGTGATCCATGAGACCTTCGATCACCTCCGGCTTATTACTCAGTGAAAATATAATTTTGTCGTTTTGGCATGTTGCCTCGCCGAGCACTGTATGTACAGTCTTCCGAGGCCATATAATCTGCCGGAAAGTGAGTGCATAGTGAGCACTGCTAAATGAAATAGGGAAGCCATTTGTTGTAAGGCAAATTACTGAATGTGAATTGACACCGCTCATGCCAAACGCACTGACCCCATAGGAGCTGTTGCTGCTTGACAACGAATATGCCGCACGCTCAGATGGTACCTTCAAAGTTTCACCACCAAATGCAGACACGACGTGTGTTGAGATCGTGCGGAGATGTGCGATGGGTGAAACAGATGCGGCATTCATGGCAGAAATAGTTTTGAGTATTGCGTGTGTCCCAGCAGCACCCTCCAAATGGCCAAGCACACTCTTTGGAGCTTGGATATGTAATGGAAAGTTTGTAACATCCCCGTTTTGACTTACGATGCAGAACACAGCCGACAATGCAGCAACTTCAATGGGATCACCCAGTGGAGTTGCTGTGCCATGAATTGTGACTGAGGAGAGCCGTTCCGTATTTGCACGGGTGGCAGCAATTCGAAGGAGCGCCTGTTGAGACGCTCCATTCGGAGTGGTCAGCGAACTACTTCGCCCATCTTGATTTACTACCGTTCCGGCAATGCCGCAGCGGGCATGTGTGGCTAGCATAACGGTTGCCACATTCGATATCAAATCACTTAAAGCACGCACGACGAAAACAACGCATCCCTCACCTCGGCCGTAACCATCCGCAGTCATGTCTAACGTCTTGCACCGGCCAGTTGGTGATAAGGCCCCGAGCTGACATATCTGTGCATGGGTGTCTAGCAGAAGCATCAACGACACTCCTGACACGAGCGATGCGAGATGTGTACGCATTGACTCATGACCAAAGTGCATAGCTACCATGGAAGATGAACATGCAGTATCAATTGCTGCACACTCACCTCTCAAATTGAGTGTAAATGATACACGACCAGCAAGAAACGACAGGCTAGAACCTGTTGTAAGAGCTGGTCCAAGGTCAATTGAGAGGACATTGGTGACAACATGTTCATATTCCTGCCACATGCAGCCGACGTATACAGAAATTGTGTCACTGCATGATGGAAAAATTGCTTGCGAATACTTTTCACCACCGATCAATGCTGTCATAGCATGTTCAGTTAGCAGGCGATGTGTCGGATCAATTGCCAGTACTTCTGCGGTGCCCATGCCAATTACATCGGGATCACATTCTCCCACATGGGCTTGGAAGAATGCAGCGTGTCGGACAGTGTTGACGTTGCTTATGTTGAAGTTACCTGTATGGTCAACATACTGGTCGATATCCCATCGAGTCATAGGCACCGAGGTCTGAGGATCATTCATACCAGAAGGATCAGTCATTGGCATAGCAGGTAGTGCCGAAGAGTGACATGCGACCACAGTCGGGGGAGTATCTTCTTTGACCATGGCTTTATTGTGGATTTGGTTATGGATAGAACCGCTCACTCCACTTTGAGAACTTGAGAGGTATTCTGCGATGGCACCAACTGTTGAGTGGTTGAACACTAACAACGATGGCAAGCTCTTCCTAAGCAAGGCGCTGAGTCTTCTGGCAAGTTCCACTGCGGCTGCAGAGTGCAACCCGACATGGGCTAAAGGTATATCCTCTGTCTCATATAGCACTGTATTTGAAATAAATGGCACGATGTCTTCTATTTCTTTGCGTATCATTTGGACCAGTAGTGCGCGGTTTGGTAGCGGAATGGCTAAATCAGGCTCCTCTGCCTCCTTCGCCAAATCTAGAGCTCGTGATGATTTCGCTGCTGCATCACGCAACAACTCCTTCCGTACCTTTCCAGTGCTCGTTGTCGGAAGCGCTTCCACAAATAACACCACGTGCGGTAGCTTATACGATGCAAGCGTATTGCCACAGTGCGCTAGCAACTCACGCTCTGTCACGTCCCGACCTGAATTTTGTGTTTTTCGAGTAACCACTGCAGCCTCGACAAGTTCACCAAGAAGTGGATCGGGTCTGCTGTAAACCGCAGCCTCAATGATGGCTGGATGCGAGCGCAGGGTCGTTTCAACTTCATGGCAGAAGACGTTCTCCCCGCCCGTTATGACAATATCCTTAACCCGGTCGACCACGGTGATCCAACCATGCGCATCCACAACCGCAGCATCACCAGTGCGAAACCAACCGCCGGATTCAAATGCACCAGCAGATGTAGCAGCACAAGGGGCTTGGAGATTCGAATCCCAATAGCCTTCGAAGACTGTTGCGCCACGGATGAGCACCTCACCGACTTCCTCACCATCGTTGTGCACCAATTCAAGATTGGAATCAGACTGATTCTCTGCTTCTTTTCCTGACAAGTTTTTGTCTGCTACACTGATGCCAATTGGTCGGCGAGCAACAATAACCTCAACTCCGGTTGCTGCCCTTCCTGCACGCGATACAAAAGATGCCTGTATGCGAGCGGGCAAAGCGCACAAAATAGCTTCCTCAGATAACGACGTTAGAGATACACACACTCGCCCACCTGCTTCGGTCATACCATAGTCAGTGAAGTATACCGTGGAAGGTGCAATCGCGAGGAACATTGCAACAAGTTCAGGATCAATCTCAGAACCACCGCAAGAGACAAGCCTTAGTGTGCGAATATCGTCTGCTGGACTGTTACCGCCAAGGTGGTCGAGGAGCAACGCAAGCTGCATTGCTGTCATTGCAGTTGCCGTCACACGTCTATCAGCGATGGCATGCACAGCATCAATAGCGCAAAATGTGATTGAAGTTCGTTTCGTTGTAGTGGGAGCTGCAATAGTAATCTGGTTGGCCCCAACAAATACACCAGCGTACATAGCAAAAGCATCCATCGCATGGTACATAGGCGCGGCATGGAGCCACACATCCGTAGCTATGAACCCGCACATATCTACTGCACGCCATGCGTTTACTGAAACCTGCCACTGGGTATGGACAACCCCTTTTGGTCGTCCTGTGGTGCCACTTGTAAACATGAACTGGAATGTATTCGATGCCAGTTGTGCAGATGTTGCCTTTGGAAACCACGGTAATGCTGAGGCATTCGAGTTATCTACGAACTCAAAGTCAGTAGTATCGAGAATCAGACGGTACTGGGATTGTTTCCGAGAATGATGCTGATCGTTAGGAAACGAGGTGCCACCCGTGAAAGTGCTTTCGTCTCTCCTATGGCGACTGAGTTGGTCGTGAGGAGCCCATAAAATGACTATTTGTCGGGAGTTCAGCACACAGTCATCGAGTGCCTCGCGCACGACATGCGCGAAGGTCTCATCTGCAATGATAACATTCGCTCCAGAGTCGGCAATTTGCGTGCGAAGCTCTGTTGCGGTAAGCCGCGTGTTGCAGCTCACTGCAATTCCACCTACACCAGCAATGGCAAATTGCGCAACAACGTGTATTGGTGCGTTTCTCAACATCACCGCGACTCGGTCGCCGCGCGTCACGCAGCCATCAGTAGAGAGCACAGCGGCAAGCGCGCATGTTTCGTGGAGCAGCGTTCGAGGGGAAAGAGATGCCGTGACCTTGCGTTGCTCACGCGACACTTCCTGGATCGCAGAGAAGGAGGCGGAGCCGCTGTCAGACGTTTTGACCTTTAGCGCGTGCCACAGACTTCCCACTTCCTCTGCTCTGGTAGACACGGGGGTCATGGGTATGCGTGCCACCCCGGTTGACGGCGATGAACGCGACTTTGAGCAAGGGATATTATGTCGCTGCGTCATGACTCGTATGACTGGTCAGTGTGCTTGGAAGTTGCTGTTGCCTCCTGCCTTTTGTTGCGCGGAGGACGGCCGTTTTTATTGTCGCTCGTACGAGGACTACAGTGTATGATTGCCACGATATGCTATTCTATTGTACAGTACTCGTACACGCGTAGATCAGGATACGAAGTGCTACGTGCACTGTACTGTACATAGTCTACCATAGGGCCTACTAGGGCCTACAAGCTGCTGCCAGGGCTAATATCTTCGTACCTTCGAACGTAAGGAAATAGATACTTTCGTACGGAAGTACTTTCGTACTTTCGTACGAAAGTACTTTCGAAAGTACTTTCGTATTCGATACAGGTACAGTATGCTACGTGTACACCCTTGATTGGGTTAGAGCTCAGTCTTTTTGTAATCAGATCTACACACACATGATAAGAAGAGTATGAAGATAAAACAACTTTAGGCAGTCCTCTACCTTCGAAGGAACTTTCGTACGAAGGTACAACGTTGTACACGTACTGTACAGTGCGTAATTCGAAAAAAACCAGCAAAGTGTACTCGTGACAAAAAAAAACGCGTACAAAAGTGTACACGCGAGCACCCGCGCTCGAAACCTATCTCCTTCCTCGAATGGGATCGCGGCGGATTTTGTTTTGCACCATCGCGTTCCAGGCATCAACGCCGAACTTGCCGAGCCGTGGATTTCGCGTTCATGCTCTCTGCCGCGAGAGGGGTACGCGAACGTCGCGAATCGCGATTTCGGGCAAGATCTACGATATCTTCGCGACGCGCGCGAAAGTCGAAAAACCCCGGCTCGGAGCTGTGCGCATGCCTTAGAACTGTCATCGTGCAAAGTTTCGCGCGCAGACGTGCATCGCGCGGGGAGGAGATAGGTTTCGCGCGCGCGTGCTCGCGCGTACAATTTTTTGACGTGTTTTTAGTCACGAGTACAACGTTGTACGTTTTTTCGAATTACGTAGAGTACGTGTACAGTATTACACGTACAGTAGGACGTGTTTTATTTTATCTTCGAAGATAGTTGTTATGATAGTTTATTAGTTCCTTATTAGTTGTACAGTAGTTGTACAGTACACGTAAATGTAGTGTACGTGTAGTGTACCTTCGTACTTCTGGAAGTACGAAGGTACGATAGTACAAATATGCTACAGTAGTACAACTAACGTTGTACTGTACGTGTACGTGTACAACTACTGTACTTCGAAGATATTATTTCTCATGCCGGATCTCAAGAAAAAAACTATGAATACTAAATATTGCTTCAACGCCGGCACTATTGCTGGATGAACTCCAGACGATAATTGCTCAATCAAGGAGTTTTTTCAGAGTTTTCGTCAGAATATGAATGCTTCATGCTTCTGTTCACTTGCAATACATACCTTCGAACATCAATAAAAAATATGTAGGTTTTCTGACACCGAACTTTGAAGTGAGAGAGTGCACTTTAGTTTTGTACCTGGATCTATGGTCAAAAATTTACATAACCATTCCACCGTCAATATTGAAAACCTGACCAGTTATGTATGCAGCGGCCGGATCCAGTGCCAGAAACTTAACAAGGCCAGCAACATCTTCTGGCTGACCATAACGTCCAAGTGGGATAGTCTGAAGAATCTTTGCCTCAACTGCGCTTCCGAGCTCAGCAGTCATATCGGAAGCGATGAAGCCGGGAGCAACAGCATTGCAGTTAATATTGCGTCCAGCATACTCGCGTGCAATAGTTTTAGTTAAACCTATGACACCGGCCTTCGATGCTGCATAATTAGCCTGGCCAGCGTTGCCTGTGACGCCAACTACTGAAGTGATGTTTATGATGCGCCCTCTCACAGGCTTTTTCTTACTCATTGCTTTGGTCCCAGCCTGGCAGCACATAAATACGCCAGTAAGGTTGCAATCAATCACTTCCTGCCACTGCTGTAACTTCATGCGCATCATCAGCGTATCTCGTGTGATTCCTGCATTATTTACCAGAACATTCACCTCCCCGAAAGCTTTTACAGTTTCAGCGAATAGTTTATCCACATCCTCTTCAACACCAACATTAGCTTGCACGCAGATTGCATCACCGCCGGCTGCCTTGATCGCAGCTGCAACTTCCTCTGCTGGTCCAGCAGACGCAGAGTAGTTCACTACAACTCGAGCTCCAGCACCACCGAGAGCACGCGCAATAGCAGCTCCGATTCCTCGGGAAGCACCAGTCACGATGCAAACAGGAGCTGAAAAGATAATCGAGGAGCAAAATCAAGTTGTGAGAGAAAATTAGAATACGCCCTCTGAAGACAATTGCGAAATGTATGAAGGAGAACGAACCATCAATTGAAGTCGCAGCAGCGAGTTGACCCTCTGAGTTGGGAGTGTTCTTAGTATTTTTGTTTCCAGTTCCAAATCCAAAGTAAGACGAGTTTTTCCCGAGAGCCGAACCTGTAGAAGGGAAATAACAATGACATGCGAAGATTATGTTGAACAGACGGCTTTGTGACAGATTTAAGTGTAAAGTCAGAGTGTGCTCAAATGTCTTTTGCGTACTGCAAAACTACTCACGCTGGTTGGCGCGGAAAACCGTGGGAACCCGAGTTGTGCGGCCGACAGCAGTGCGCGTGACAGTCAACGCAGCTGAAGTCATCGGAAGAGAAGCTAACATCTTGTGTGAGTGAGACGAATACCGGATACCGAGGGCTGTGAAGCGGTTCTGCGTGGCGAATTGTTCGGCGAGCGCGGATAAACTTTAGTCCAGCTGTCCACAGGGATACACATAATATCAATATTTTTCCTTCGTGGGGTATGAAGGTACATGTACACGTACAGTTTGTACACGTACGTACCTTGTACGAAAGTACTTTCGAAAGTACTTTCGTACAAACGAAGTACGGAAGTAGTACTTTCGAAAGTACGAAAGTACTTTCGTACTTTCGTACGAAAGTATCTATTTCCGTACACGTAGCCCTACTTCCATAAAGCAAGGCACGGAAGTACCTTCGTAGACAACTTACACACGCACGGAAGTACGGAAGTACGAAAGTACGAAAGTACTTTGTACAACCGTATTTATTTGGAGGAGGACGGAGGGCTACAGTACAACTACGTGTACACGTACAACCCCTACAACGTATCCATTCTAGCTATTTATCTTCACCTTCGTATCATATCATATCTAATATCTACCTTCGAAGGTACCTTCGAAGGTAGCTACAGGGTAGCTAGCCAGCTAGCTACAATGTTGTACCTTCGTAGTAGCTACTACCTTCGTACGAAGGTAGATAGCTAGCTACGAAAGTACGAAGGTACCTTCGAAGGTTTAATAAATAGATTACTTTCGTACGAAAGTACTTTCGTACTTAGGAAGGTAGCTCTATCATAGCTAGATATGCTAGCTACCTTCGAAGGTAGATAGCTACAATGTACATAAAACGTTTATTATGTATGGTTAGAGCTAGCTACAGGCTAGCTACACTACTGCTTCCGTTTGGGGGAAGTACGCCTGGAAATGCGAAGCACTTTCTCCCATCTGGGCTGCTTCCGGCCTCCGGGGGTGAAATTTCGAACCACCGAAAGTGCGCCCTAGTTTTGGTCGGGCTCGCGCTTTCAGATCTCGCGTGTTTCACTGGAGTCGTAGTTTCGAGCGGGTTCGTAACTCAACGCGTCCTGGCTCTTCACGCTAGGGCGACGCGCCACTTGCGCGCGCGGCGCGCGCGCGCGACGCGCCACTTGCGACGACGCGGAGGCAACGTCGTGACTTGGAGTATGAGTTTCAAACCGCTGTCCCGATCGAGACCGCCGATCAACCTGACCGCACTTCCCGCAACTGACCGACGGCCGAAGCGCCGGAGGCGCTGATACAACTAACGCTGTACGTTTACTGTAGTACCGTACTACAAAGTACTTTCGAGAGTACAAATGTATGTACCTTCTCGGTACATATTACGAAGGTACATACAGTATATTAACATAGCTATTCTATACCTTGGTATCTTCGAAGGAACTCCTAGTATTTTTGTGTATCACTTTTACAGCGCGAACCCTACGCGCTCCGAACATGATACGCTGACTACGGGTACCACCTGCCCCCTCCGCGGTTGCCGCCGCCGCCGCCGCGCAGAATCAACGCCTGCTTGGCGAGCGCTCAACGAACAAACATCATCGACGATGTGAATTTTACATGCAGGAATGAAGCGGAGGTTTTATAACAGAGGACTTGGCTCTACTCCATGTGCTCGACACAAGTTGATGAAATTAACGAGCACCTTCTTCGCGGATATCCGGTACTTCAACGCAGTCATGAACTGCGCGAAGTCAACCCTAGTCTGCCTGGCAGAATTCGACGATGCCGTTGACTCGGCATCACAAACATACATACGTTCGGATGTCGCCTCAACCCCTCCAGAAGACTCTAGCTCTCGAAGCAGCGCCTCATCTTCTTCAAGCGTCGTAGGCAGGTCCTCAAGCATCTCAGTGCACCGCGCTGCCGCCTGGCCTAAAGCTGCCGCATCGACCACTGCTCTCGCTCTCGCCCTCGACACTGCTACGTCATCGGAATTCACCATAACAACGGTCTCCCTTGCCCAAGCCCCACACGTGAGCCCCCCTTCCGTCCAAACAAATACACTGTGCCCAACGTCCGGGACATCTTCGTCTCTTATCATATGTAATCCACTCCCGTCATCTTCTGCACTCCCGCCACTGGCGTGCATAACGCGTAGACACCCGAGCAAATGTGCGCTGGCGTGTAAGCCGCCAGGGCGAATCGCCAGCGGTGCCTCGACAGCAAGTGCGGACCAAATCACCGCCTCCTTCTCCGCTCCCGCTTTTGGTGTTTTATTTTTTACCCAACGATCATCGTCTAGCAACTCTTGGACGTCATCGTACACGCGGATATATTCACCGTGATTAGGACACGGGAAGAAACCATAGGAAGACAACAGTTCCGCGGACGTCTCGTGCCCATACGTTATGAACACCTCTTCGTTGACATCAAAATTCCATATCGAACGCATGTGAAACATTGCAGAGTCAGCGCCAGCGTCTCGAACATCATCACGATCCATCTCACCTTTGGTACCCCAGTCCACAATCCAAGGTTCGTTATCCCTGGTTCCATTGTCGTTCACGCGACCGCTCATTGAAAGAGTTACATCCGTTTCTCGCGCTGCGGTTGGATCCTCAGTTTTGTGATTGAATAAATCCGCAAACGGAACGAGCGCACGTGCGTGGCCAAAGGGCGTGCGCACTGAGAATGATCGACTGTGCACCATGCTGAGTGCCCACATCACATCCGCCCTCGAACGAACGCCTGGAGAAACTTCACTGGAAGACGAAACTTCGTCCACATATCGCATAAACTTCTCGTGCAACTCAGAGGTCTTCTTTACTGCCTCTGGCAACTGCAACGCGGAAACGTTTTCTGAAGACCAGAAGGCGGCCGCGCCAGTAGATATGGGCAGCATTACGCGGTATTCCCGCCACGCATTCACGCGTGCGTCATTGCTCACACTGATTCCGGCTTCCAGGACATCGAGGAGCGCAAGAGCGAGTCTAAGATCGTCGTCGTGCCCGTTCTCGATTACGTGAACGGACTCCCGCCAAGGCACGGATACGAGCGTCTCACCCTGAGCAATAGGCGCAGTGGCGACAAGACCACGCCCACAAGACGTCGCCCGCAGTTCAAGCTTGCACCCAGTGGTCGGGGGAAAGCGTACCGAGAAGAGTCGAGAAGCATCTTCCAGCGAAACGTTCCCGAAAAGTTCGCCCGAGGGGTTGCCGCGTTCTTCCGCGAGAGCTCCTCCTCGTGGGCACCGACAACGCATTCGCGAAAGCGCCCATAACTTCTTGGTTCGCAGTGACCTGGATTTTACGAACCTCCGCCGTGCCACGGCCCTTCGCCTTGCCACAGCCCAGGCGCACGTGTGTACCGCAGTCGAGCACATCACTGTGTGAAAGGTGTGTGAAAGGTGTGTGTGTGTGAAAGTGTATGAGTGGCGTCGTGTGGTGTGTGCTTGTACTATATAACTAACAGTATGTGTGTGTGTGTGTGTGCGTGTGTGTGTGTGTGTGCGTGTGTGTGTGTGTGTGTGTGTGTGTGTGTATTTGTGTACCCCCAGCTGGAGTGCCCTGGCTATCACGTTC